>Ga0209915_1002377_pt1 | contig 20094 bp, 21 predicted proteins | sample ThiBiot_750_plan_FD_183952 | JGI IMG/M metagenome (GOLD analysis project Ga0209915, IMG submission 183952) | Wastewater bioreactor microbial communities from Cape Town, South Africa - Thiocy_cont_750_plan (SPAdes) | ecosystem: Engineered > Bioreactor > Thiocyanate-remediating > Anaerobic-Aerobic... | reverse complement strand
TTGTGTAGTAAACTCGCAATGTGCGGGCTTGCTCTATTCATCTCCGGCTTAAAAACAACTTACCTCGAAGAGGCTAGATTGCATCTCTCCTTCAGTGGAAGTCTTTTCCTGGATTTCTCAGAAGAGGGGGTGACAGGGACGTGTTAATCAGGCATGGCCGAACCGCCGCTCTACGCTCGTGCTCTCCATTTCCTTTTTCTTGCACTTTGTGTTGTTCTCGCAGCCAACAAGATGGCGCTCTCTTAAATGTTGCACATTTTGTCGCTCCTGCTTCCGTTACAAGCTTTTGCAAAGAAAAAATTCCATTCAATCAATGGAACGGAAAGTAAGCGGACTGTTGGCAGTTTAATCATGATAAATACCATCCCCTCCGAATAAAAAAGAAGTTGTTGAAAACATTGTTGTGAGTCCTTGTGGTAGTAGGATAGGATGTCCAGGCTCTTATTTCCCTCCTTTCCGCACCTCTCACTCCGAGAAGCCACAAAGGGGGTGCGAAACACGATTAATCGCGATTGTTCGCACCAGGAAGCAAAGAGAACTACCAGAACAATTGCGGTCACACAGTGGAAAACACGTGCTTTCTGCTAACGATCGCAATTAATTGCCGTGACCCCCCTAGATGTGGCGAACTGATCGCGACAGAAAAATTGGCTACGGTTTAGGGAAGGAAATGCCAGGCTTAGGTTGGTGCATTCACAATTTGTTTCAAGCGTCAAAAAAATAAATGAAGATCCCTGTCCCAATGGCTCTCTTTTCTGCCTTTCGCGTCCGTATTTCTAGAGGTCCTTTGTTCTTTCTTTTGTGTGCAAGGGCTCTGTGGTGTTCTGGGGTAAGTATTGTAAAACCGACGCCAGCTTCTCTCGTGATACCTGGAGGAAAGCAGTGCTTTGGCCCCTCTCTTGCTAGAATCTCACCTATAACTATGCAAGATGAGACAAGAAGACTGTTGAAAGTACGAATCGGAGTTAAGCTCCTTTTCAGATTTTTCAGAATTCATTCTTGCTTTTATCCTCTCCATGTGTGTGTACGACCTCCTCGTTCTACGCTATACCGTCCTCTGTCAACAAAGACATCGGGCGGTGGTGGGTTTTCAACGAACTGGAAAACGAGTGGACAGAGATGACCTGGGTTACCTTCTTGGAAAGACTGAGAAAGCCATCAAATAGTATATTTTTTGGGGCCTTCATCACTTAGGCATATCACCCATCAAAAGCGTTTGGAATCTCCTATCTGACAGGAACAAGTTCCCAGTTGAATTGTAATCGTCCGATCCACAATATCAAACCGCTGCTTCCTGGCTAATATAGATTTCTGCTAAGGAAAGGCGGAATGTCAGAGAGTGAGACCCTCGAAGTGGGAGTTGGAATGCGTCCGCACTATTTGAAGTGGATTCAGCTATGTAGTGATGCTCAACTTACCGAAGAGCTGTCTTCAAGTATCCCCCGAAGCTCGCTTGCAAAGTTTCGGTTCTTAGGGGTTGGTCCCCTGCCACCAGAGAAAATAGTTTCGTTTGTCCAACATGAAGCCCTCAGAAAGGAGGGTAGTTCTATACTCCCTCCGACCAAAGATTCTATTTTTAGGGGGGTCAGCCCGGACACACAGTCCTTTACTATCACGTTTCCAATTAAAAATCACAGACGTTTTCCAAAAAGATCAGATTTCACACCCGCAACTATTCCGGTGGTTTTACGTTCTGAGGAATTTTTTTTTTTTTTTGTGGATTTGCTGCTGTTGTTGCCGGAGAAGGTCATTTATCCTTGTTGCAATGGGCAAGAGCAAACCATTGTTCATGGTACGCGAGGGTCTGTGAGCAAGCGGCATTGGGAGGACATCTTGAATTGTTGAAGTGGGCAAGGGAACACGGATGTAAGTGGTACAGTATGGAAATGCCTGTGATGGCAGCCAGGCATGAATCTCCTTAGGAGGCACGTGTCGAGGCAAAGCTCTTCCGGGATCGGCAAACTGACTGGGTAGGAGGGACGAATGTCAACAACAATCCGGCTTTGAAGCCTGACGGTGTCAAAAATCCCTTACCGTTATTGACCATTAGGCAAGGCCTAAGCCAGGTACCACATATCAGTTGTAGACCGTAGGTCCTACACGGTTCGGGCAAACTTGTAGCGCTGTGGGGGACGTTCAAGAGACTCACGATCACTGGTCCGATTTATCGTCGTTTGAATGATGCAGGGATTCACTCCCACATGATTTCATCTCCCAAAGAGAGTCCATTAGACACTGTTGCTTCCTACATTTATGGTCGGTCGAATGTGTCCTCCAAGACACCCGAAGCCTCCATCACTGGTGCCGAGCTTTCATCTACGACTACACAATTTTTTTTCTCTTTGGCTGCTCCCGGTTTTATTTTCTGGGTGTGAGGTCGCCATAATTGGGGGAGGAGTCAGTGGGGTCTACAGCGCATTCGTTCTTGGTGGCAAGCTTGGAGAGAAGCTATGCTTGTTTTGAGAGGGAATCGCAACTTGGAGGGCGAGTTTTAGATATTTCACCATACAACCATGGTGGACCCCCATTCATTGGTGCATGAGCACGACGCATAATGGCCGGACAGGGCATTATTTTCGACTTGGCTCGGGAGCTGGGTGTTGAACTTGAAAGCCGCACAACAGGGTCCGATCTGATTTTTGCCCGAGGGATGCATGCAACCAACAAGAACGACTTTCTTCACAGATACCCTGGGCTGCAGTGCAACCGCTCAGCTCCAAGTGTTGAACTTCAACTGCAGGAGCAGCTTATCAGTGCTCCAGAACGAGGACGTTGCCACGAGTATGCAGATTTCAAAAGCTACGTGCGGGCAGTTGTGGGGGACCAGGACTACGAGTACTTGCGAGACATGCACAGATTTCGCGGCGACTACGAGCACCCAATCAGCGCATGCTCGTATGTGGCCTATCTGGCCGCAGAGATTAAGGCTTGCTGCCAGACTTACTACCCTGTAGGCGGCATGTCGGCCTTTATCCGAGCAATGGAAGCAAGGGCACTGGCCAGTGGCGTGCGCATCTTCAAGGGGGAGGAAGTGCGCGTGATCGAAAAGGATCCCTTTCAAATCAATCTCTATCTGGTCAGCACGCGTAATCTGCAAGTCCGCGCACCCGCAGCTCATCATCGCGGCACCGCCTGATGCCATGCGGCAGTTGAATGGCTCGATTGCCCGGAGGTTGCAAACGCTTCCTCATTTCCAGGCCATTATTGGCATCAAGGTGGCGGTGGTCAACCAATGGTTCGAAACTCGCTGGTGGGAGACGACACGGACCGAAGACGGAGACCCAATTTGGCGGGCCTATACGACGGACCACTGCATAAGCTTCGTGGAGATACCCCCTGAACCATATGCTTCAGCCCAGCACGTGATCCGATCGGTGTACAGCGACAGGGCGCATTTCGTCGAAGAGTGGTCTCGACTCGCCAAGGAGTCTCCTACACAGCTGAAAGAGAAGTTGCATGAAGGACTGGTGCACCTCTTCGCCAACAATGGGATAACAACTCCCGCAGATATTGTTATCCCACCACCCACTGCCACGGTTTACCATGAAGAAAATGAGGTCAGGCGCATGGTATTGGCTTGAAGCAGGATCTCCCTTCACAAACAGCGAAATCTTTGATTGGGCTGTTCGGCCTCTCGAGGGCGAGCGGATAAGCCTGGCAGGTGACGCCTACAATCCCCAGCGCGCAGCGTGGATCGATGCCGCCTTTCGTTCATCCAACCATCTGCTCAACACCAATTTCGGGATGAACTTGAAATTTTGACTTGTGGGCTTGAGCCTGAATTTTTTTTGAGATTGGTACACTGTGTACTAAATGAGATGCAGTGTACCAAATGAATCACAGTGTTTACTTTGAAACAGTACATACCCCCGTATACATCAGTTAATGGAGGCGTAAGAAGATCTTCTGATTGTAGAGATACCGCAGACAAATGAAGGTGAGGAACAGGACTGCCCCTTCAGCAATGAAAGCCAACCTGGATGTAGTTTTTTTTTTTAACAGCTTAAAATTTAGGAAAAGGGGGGTCCTTACCAGATTGGAGAATCCTTAGGTGCCAATCCAAGTATGGCGGAGAACACCAGGTCCCGAAACAGATACACAATCACAGAATTTACTCCAAACACTGTAAATAGATGAGATTTTGCCCATTTGACCCGCAACAGATCATTCACCACATAAAATAACAAGTAGAATGGAATGCCAAACCCTTATTGCAAACAGTGAGGATGCTATTCTTTGTGCGATCAACAAAGAAGTTACCTGCAGCAAATACCAGGTAACTTACGGAGCCGGCCCGCTGCGACATCATCATCATGTATGCGTATGTGCCAGATGGAGGAACAAACGGCGATTCTTGCCAATACCAGGTGTGGAATCCTTCGTAATCACAATCGACCGGAGTACTAAGGTTATTCAGCTAGGTTTCAGGAGGGGATCCCAGGAAGGAATCAGATTGATGAATTCGGATCCGAGGAATTTTTTTTTTTTTTTAACGGGCTCACCTCAAAACAGATGGGGCTGACAGTTATGCAAGAGAGCAGATAGCCAATGAGCATGAGGGCAATCCCAACCACAAAAGGAAAACCGATCATCCTGATAACCTTCCAGGTGAGTTCGGATTCGAGGCGAGGGTAACTGAGCACCCTCCACTTGCGGATACGAACGTCAATGACCTCCTTCCCGTCCTTGTATGCATTCCACCTGGCGATGGACCACACCTGCCAATCATAGAGCAACGATCCTACTACCACCGGGAGACACCACGCAAGAGTTCCCAAGCTGCCACCATCGATGACCGGTCTCTCCATTGCATATTTATACCTGTGGGGGGAATTCTCTGGTATGAGCCTCAAATGTGCGCGATTTTTTTTAAAAAAAAGAAGGGTACCAAAATCCATAAGAGCAGATCATATGGATTGTTCCTAACCCGATAGCATACATGCATTGTATTAGGACTGGCTCGGTAATCACCAGTTTGAGCCACAATTGGGTTACCCCGATCTAGGAGGTGTAAAAAAAAAAGGTAAAGGAAAGATCTATATCCGTAATAACCCTAAAGCAGGCAGGCATGTCCCCGGTACCATTGTGATCGTTTGGTAATATTCTCTGGCCCGGAAAGGGATGAGAAGGTCCTCCCACCCCAAATCCTCAAGTTCCTTGAAACTGTTGAATCTGTTCATACCGTATGCAATGAATCCCAAGATCATCAATGCGCGCACGCGTTTCAATACTTTCACTACCATCTGCCACCAACCTTTGCGTTGCCTGGATGAGCGGGAATGATCAAAATTTATAAAATAAATTATTTTTTGAGGGAGGGAAAGGGATGGAAAGAATGCAAGGTATAGAGCCTTACCTAGCCTTCAGGGCAGTTAAGCGGTAACCGAAACCCACCGCCATGAAAAATTGAGGCATTATCGCATCAGCGAGGGAGAAGTAAACTTTGTTGTGCCTGAATACGTCCGGCATCACAGAGTACTGTCCCAAGAAGGTGACGAAGACAGATAGGAATACAGTGTATCCTCTGAACTGATCCAACGATATGATCCGCTCGGACAACGCAGGTGCTCTTGTGGTGGCTGCTATGTCCGCTGCTTGATTATCTCCTTTCTCCGATCGGTCGGATTTGTATAGCATGCGACACTTTTGTAGGGAGCTTCCTGAACTTCTGGCTGTGCAATGAGAGGCGATGATAGATTGCCCCCTTCTCCCTGCCTGCCTTCCCACATTGTGTTGTGGCCTGTTTGAATTTTATCCGGGATTGCGGGTTCGGTTGGAAAAATGGATCGTGGACGGTGGACCTTGGACAATTAGTCCTGACACACGAGAGTTCAAACAGTCCAGGTGTAGCACTTTCGAAGAAAGCTGTATGTTTTCTTGTCTTTCTGGTAACGCCGATTGTTGGTTGGGGGTGTCAACGGCAGCTTGCACCCACCCCAGAGGAACCTTAGAACGCGACAGGTGAGTAGTGTTACGAACGGTGCCTTGGTTGCGTGTTGGGACACGAAATTACGCCTTCTAATCTTACTGATATTTTGTAAATGAGCAAAGATTAAGTGCGGTAATAACACCACTGCACTGTCTCCAAGCTAAGTACTGAAGGAGAGGAGTTCGTAACAACCAGTAGTGTTTGTATATTGTATTTTGGGGAAGATAGGGCACCAAAGTACGGGTGAGTTGGGGCTTCGAAGAAAACAGAACCGGTCCAGGGCAGTTGTTGAAACTGTCCATTTTTCCGCTCCTTCTGGACATTCCGTCCACAGTCCATCGTCCACAGGCCACTTTTACGACTGAACCGGATTGCGCAGAACAACCAAATATATTACCTAGAAAAAGCACTAAGTGCTCGTATCTATTTTCCGTTTGTTAAACGAAAAAAAATATACGGTAGGTTTTTAAGGGTTAGGAGGGAATTGCCTCCGTTTTTGGAGCCCGGGGGGGGGGGAAATACACCTCACCAGGGTTTTCACCATGGGTTCATTGGGTCAGCAAAAGGGGATGATTGGGTTGGATGGTGGGGTTACCATTTAGGAATCCACCCACCTCACTCAAAAGTGTTTTTTTCCCCAGAGTTTATTGAGCTTTGCGGGGCGTAGCAAACTAACAGATTAGATGCGTGGTAAAAGAGTTTGACTGTCTTGGGGGGGGGGGGAAGGGGGGCAAGAGCTCTTCTGATTGCTTTTAAAGGAGTTCTTTATCCTACTAGTGTTGCTGTTGACTCCGCCACAAATGGAACTCCATACATTGTGTGAAGAGGAGCCAGCAACCCATGATAACAGGTGTGAGGGGCAAAAGCAATGTGTCGCAAACAATGAGAAGGCGTGTTGCAACAGCCAGGAAGAACAACAACAGGAAACAGATTCTTCGTGCCACACTAGTGATGACAACAAACAACAGGAGTGCGAAGTGAAGTGCGTCTCCGAACAACAATGCACCAAAAACAAAAAGGGGGGATGTGGAGGAGGGAAATCGTGTGCTGACAGCGACAACAATTGTTGTGGCGGTGGAAACGCAACAGGCATTCACGAGAGAGGATAACACGCCACGACGAACAACACAGGATGCAGTGAAAAGCCGAAAGAGGAGGGTGTCAGAATGTGTGTGCCGAAAAGGGTTGCCTCAGGGAAGCATGCGACAAGGTCATGTGCTGCAAACACTGGAAGAGGGTGATGCTGGTCGTCCTCATGATGGCGCTAGCAGTGTTCAGCATCCTCTACAGCCTGGTCAAGGGTTCCATCTCCATGGCATTCGGAGCAAGCAGCGCCGGCTCTCATGCTGCTCGAGTTTGGAACCGACAGCCTGATCAAGGTCATGGCTGGGGTTGTTGTTCTAGTCAAGTGCATCTTTTTTTAAAAAAAAAAAATTCGGGAAGCCTTTCACACTACTCACCCATCCAAACTTATTATCCTTCACACTCATTGTTTTTATTGTTGCTGTTTAGGTTTTCTGATGAGTTGAGGCATTTGTGCAGATACTCTGATGTACAAATGCACTACTACAATCATGATAGGCCTTTTGCTGGTGAGCATGCTCAGAAGATGGTATTGTTGTCAAGAACAATGTGGTAACATACTTACATCTCCATAATCTCAAACCAGGTTCTGTTGGTCTTGGGTGCCATTGTGGTAGCCCTAATAAAGTTGATACTGAGGTCTGTGCCAGAAACAGGGTGAGTGCTGCAACCTTCCCCTTTCCCTCCCCCTCCCCAATGAATGAAATGACTAATTTGGTTTTGTTGGCTTGGCCTGGGTGGGTTAGACTGATCAACTTTATCATTGGTGGCATCTCTATATTGGTCATGCTTGTCCTCTGGATCTGTAAGAGGACTGTTGCCATGCGGTTGGATAGTTCAATGCTCAAGTCAGAGGCTGGTTGTACCTTGGGGTGCCTCAAGTTTTTGTGCATCATGTTCATCTGTAGGTTCCCTGTTCTCATTTTTTTTTTTTTTTTGGGTTTAATTGTTATTGCTTTTGGCCTGGGCACTGCAGCAGGCTTGCTTTCCCTGCTTCTGGGCAATGATGTTTAGTGGTTGGACTCCATGTTGGCTGTCATGATCATGCTCTTCATTGGCCTTGGCAGTGCAGTAACAGGAATAAACAAACTGAGTTGGGGATTTATAGTCTCACTAAAGAGACACTATTCAATTTTAAGTATAGTCCATCATGTTTTAAGCCACAGATCCACCATTGCCTGTTCTTCCTCAGCAAAGACAAGGCAACAAACCTTTTTCTGTGCAACTACAAATTTCTTCAGTGCATTGCTTGCAGATTGAATTGACTTCTCTGGATACAACTTCAAGAAGTGGTAATAACTAATGAGAAGGCACCACCACAACCAATTCTGTAGTTGAGTTCTGCTTTTCTTCTTCCTGCTCTTCTACCACAGCTAATGTGTTGATTTGTGATGTAGGTGGCAGTGTTGGCTTAACTAGTTGCTGATACTCACAAGGCTTCCAAGAGCGACCAGGTTTCCAGTTGGACCTTGATTTCTTCTTCAGAGACTCCATTGATGGGGAGGAGTCAGTTGCTGGAGTTGTAAGAGACAGAGAAAAACAGAAAATACTCACCTTACATAATATTCCTTCTCCAATCCATCTTTTCACCTATCACTGAGTACCACAGACCCTCCTGAATGGTGGGGCCGCTCCTTGGTTATCATCTGCCACTGTTTTGCTGTTCACTCCGCAAACATGAAACAGGTAAGTAAGTTCTCCTTCCTGTTTAAGACATGGGGGGATAGCCAGCACAACAAAAAATTTCTCCGTCGACAGTGATCCTGTGTTTGGATGACCAAACCAGTTTCGAACGGCGCCACAAACCCCGAACAACGTTTTTGTTTATCAATTTAAAGTCGTTACAGGGTACAGGGGCAGCAGTGGAGTAACAAAAAGACAGTCTGCCATACTCCCTCTAATATCCAGAGAGTGCTACTATTAGTGTGCAAGAAGTTAATAAGCTGCGGAGTTAGCAAAGAACAAAGAAACATTACCTTCTGAACTGTTCGGCTCTTGTAATCAACAGGCCTGGCAACATCCAGCACTCTGTTCAGACTCCCACTCCATTCAGGAAGTGCCGCTACTGTGTAGATTAGTTAGTAACCATTGCGGAGTTAAGTGTCAAAAGATAGGAACTGTTACCTGCCAGATACAGTCAATCTCAATTGTTAGACTTCAGTAATCGCGCTAGTACTGCACACAAGAGATTTCGGATAACCTCTCACCATCCAATCTCGGAGTAATCAACTGGCTAATTCACATACCCTCAAGGGTGGTAAACACACATCGGAGGGTTTGTCATCGGGGTTGGGAGATGGAGGGATGAACAAGAACAGCAGCCAAGTGTGTGCGGCGTGTTTTGTCAAACTATGAACATCCAAAATTAATGTGAACGGTAAATTTTGGTTTTCCCGCCCAAAGAAAATAATCAAATTTGTAGACACACGCCGCATCCGTATTTGCGGTCAGAGTAATTTTTGCTGAGGCTATCCCCCATGGAACATTCTTAATAATAAAGTTCCCTCTCTGTGAATGGATGAGGAGAGTGTAGGGAACATTCAGAAGGGAAGATTGGCCACTGAAAAGGTCGGGGAATCAGGAATGTAGACAACCAAGAGTCCTGATGATCTTGATGTCACGATAAGAAATAGTGTCCACCGAGGTGTTAGCGAGTCTGTCTTCCAATGAATGCTAACACTCTTCAGGATTGCATGATCCAGATCAAACCAGCGCGTGTGGGAGAGAATTGGAAGCAAAGAAGGATGCGGATGCAAGGGAGAAGATCCTTTGGCGAAACGAACTCGAGGATGAGCTCCTGCAATTCGAATGGGAGCGAGACTGGGGATTGTAGTTTTTTCAAATGAAGGCGAGTTAGCGAAGAGAATATTTTGAAGGCATACGCAGTCCACTGCGATCTTCTTTGATTTCCATGTGAAAAAATACGAGCAAGTTGAAACTCCGCGGACACAATTCGCCTGTGGAAGACGGAGAAGCACACAAAGCGGTTTTATTGTACACAGAGTCTTGTATGACAGGGCTTCCTTCTTGGTGTTGGCGGAGTTACGGAGTCACTCCAACCAATCTTCTTACCGCTATGCACTCCGGGCATTTGGTGTCCTCTAAATATTTAAGAGTCAGGCTTTAATAGCTTTTGTTGTTGTTGACGCAATACACACTGTACCTTGGTCCCTAAACGGCGTGCTCTTCACTCTCTGGGGCACACTCCGCTGCTACACACTGTGTCTTCCAACAGTAGGATTGCTGTGGAGTGGTGGGAATGTTGGCCCAAGGAGTGAAACAAAAATAAAAAAATCACACAATTTTGCTATTGAGGTCGCTGAAGCCAAAGGGTCCTCACAAATTATCACTTGTGCCACAAAGTGCGTTGCGCTGGCAAGTATTGGGAAATCAACAACTTTCTTCTCTCTTGGGTTCATTGATATGATTGAGTAGCTATAGCAAGTGGACTCTACCCTCTCGGCACATCTCCTCTCAACATGCGACAATGGCCATAAGTACACAAATCATAAGGAACGATAAGACCTCCCTTGTGGCTAGCTTAACCTTAGGTTTTTCCCGCCGAATCCCTTGTCTCTATTCGTTGAACCTTATACATCAAAATGTTCCAATTTCTCCCTCCTGCACTAACATGCCAGGTTCAAGAATGCGCGCTTTGCTAGGAAGACGAAAAATCAAACACAAATCCTCCTAGTCATCCTTCGTATCAATGCTTGGCCTACACTTCTTCCCACTCGACATGCAACAAGGCAATGGTTATGAAGAAGAAGCAGCAGCTCCGTATGCTGCCCTCCCCTTCACTCATTCTCCCGCACCGGCGCATCCATGCGATTTACGACTTATCATTACGATACCACAAATGGGTAAAAAAAACCCCCAATACATATCTTTCTCCCTTTCCTCCTATTGCATAGGAAGGAGGCAAATCGGTGCCGAACTCATCCTGCACCTTCTTGGCTACAATGTTTGCGCGATAGATTTCCTGCACTTTGCTTTCAATGAGCGACAAATAGGTTGAGATGCTATCTCGGGGGTTGATAACACCCCTTGCCCACACAAACCGAGAGGTAAGAGAACATGACAGGAAATGCGCGTTGGCTCGATGATGACGAACAATTCCACGGTGACTGTAGATTATGCTCTCTCCACGCCACTCCCTCAGAATGTTGTGGGCTGCCTACCGGCGGGTGGGGAGGAATCAATTGCTACCATCGTCTTCTGGTCAGATCCCTCATCGTCATAGTTGCCAACTGACATTAACTCTCCTTTCTTCTTCCCATATTTGCAGGTCCACTCTCGCCCTCAAGGACTAGTCACAGCAACATTTCCTTATGCAGAAATTTTTTTTTCTGGTCTATTTATTTAGTAGGAGAACAAGCAATCCTCAATCGATCTTGAGCTCTGTCACTCTCCAGCAAAGAGGGAGTTACACTTGTCTTGTGAGTGCGACACGAAAAGGATCCTTCCTGTGAGAAAGAAAATCGGTTCACCCCAGTATAGAACCAAGAACACCTGTTATAATTCCCACGTCATAGATAGAACCTCTTGCCACCAAATCAATAAAGCAGCAAATAGATTCTGCAAAGGGATAAAAAAACTGTTGGAAGGAGCGAGGGAAAAGATACACAACATAAACACCCTATCCAGCGATGGTAGACGACGAAGGAGCGAGCAGCCTCGTCGTCCAACAAAATAGCGTCAGTAACTCAGAGCTCGCTGACAGTGTGCATCTACAAATCAATCCAATCACAAGGAAGCTGTTTGCCGAAACCGACTGGGCCAAAACCTCCCTCGGCCCCATCGAACTATGGTCTCTCAATTTGCGCGTCGCGGCGGACCTTTGTCTGGGTTCTCTCTTTTCTTGTATCATATGGCTCGGACCGCTTGAATTTTATTCACAATGACGTAAGTTTCTCTCCGTCCCTGCTTTCACGATCCCTCCCCAAAAAAAAAAAACACAACCAACAAACGCACCTTTGCAGGAATACATTCCAAGCCTGGGTAAAAAACATCCAAACGCAATGGGAAAGGAAGGTCCCCAAGTATGGGGTGAGATCTGGGGCGTAGTGGGATGGATGTTAAACGACGTGATAGAGAACGACAAACCTATCTGGCACGACGACCTTCTTCTGATGATCAACCGCACCGGGGCGGTCGAAGCAACATATTGGTCATTCTGCTACAGCGGAATCCATGACGACATGGGAAGGTGAGTGGCGTGTTCACTCCCGGGTTGGAAACAAGTTCACCGGTGTCCGGTAACGAAAACCCCTGGCGGCCAAGGAAGCCAAATTGCTCTGATGACCGGTATTCCACCGGTTGATACGTCATACCATACCCCCGGGTCGAAATGTGCTGCGGTTCAATGATCATATCAAAGCGCCGAATCGAGGAGGAGATCGGCACCGTCGAGCTGATCAACCGCAACTGGTCACTATCGCAACTTCATTCAATAAAGAACTGTCACCAATTCATCATCTACCTTTTGGCGAGGAGGACAGGCAGGTTTACCAGCAGGAACTGGCTAATGTCCGGTGCCTGATCAACAAGCTGATACGCAATCCAAAGGTGGAGGTTGATGGGAAGGAGTATAAGATGGAATCGGTGATGGTGAGCGACATGAAGGCACTTACCAAGTTGATGGGGTTCTACACAACCTATCATCCTAAGGCCAAGTGGAAATGCCGTTGGTGCAATGTTTGCACCGCGAAGCTGCACATCTTTTCCCTGCCAAACTGAGCGATGCGGAAGAAGGAAACCTGGGCCGTATAGGCTCAGGGGGCAGAAGCGTAAGGACCGGAAGCAACACGGAAAGCCTATGCAGGGAAAAATGAGGTGATGCTGGGTGAGCCCTTATTCGACCTCAATATGGAGCAGGTGATACCTTGCATGCTGTACCGTCTTAAGGCAGTGACGCGAATGCTGCACTCTGTGGCTTTCACGGCTCCCTAAAAAAGCTCGGAAAAAACATGCCCCGATTTACTCGTGTGCAGACTGATAAGTATTCAAAGGTACCAATCTGCAAATTCCATTTTTGGGAATGTTTCCAAAAAAAGAACTCTCTCCTCGCGAATCATATTCCCTTGGCCTCGGTAGTTGTATAGCATACATCGGCTCCGGCCAAGAGAAGGAAAACTCAAAAAAACACCATGAACGAATTAGTCTTTCCGCGTGATTTTTTGTTGTTGGTGCCTAATTTTTTTTTTGCGAGCCGAAAGGAACATGGGGTCCGCAAATTTAAATCTTATCTTGTTTAACAACCTGAACAAATCGTTAAATACACGTTGGCCAATCGTGAGAGCCTGGGTCACCCAATTGTTGGCTCCTCATCGGAGCCATATCAATCCTTGTTGGGTGTCTCAGCGCCAACCTTTTTCCATATATATGAAACACAGAGGGATATGTTCCTGACCAGCAGCAATTTCATTACCTCATATTAAAAAAAAATAAAATGAAAAAGAGAGGAGAGGGGAAAGCAAACTCCAAGCTCTGAAAATGTGAACTGCAAAGTCTTATTTCTATTTTCAAAAACGAAATATATATAATATTCTAACAAGAGAAGAAGGGAAGGAGGGAGGGAGGGAAGGAGGGAAGGAAACAAAATACTTTACAAGTTGAGATTTAATTTTAGTTTTTACTAAGTGTTGACCAGAGTTTTCAAAGCGATTTATTCGAGAGTGCGTTTCTCATTCGAAGATTTCAACAATTTCGATGGATATGGAATATGTGCCGCTGTCCCTTTCTCCTCCTCTTCCTCCGAGTCAGAAAATCCAGGCCCCATCCACAAGGACCAATAGATATGTTGCACCTCGGGGAATTCCTCCTCCTGAGATCTTTGACGCTTCTTTGGCTCCATTGGTTTCACCGCGGGTTTCATGTTCCGCTGGATCTTCCTCGACTGATGGCGTGGATTGCGAGTTTAACATCTTCCGCTTTGTGCCGCGATATTTGTCGAGCAACCCAAAAAATAATTGGGTCCCTTCACTTTGTTCATCATCCTGCAGCATTTCTTGGTGTCGTATTCCGAATATCTCTCCTTTGCTTTTCCTTTTTCTCCTTCATTTGAAGTTAATATTATTACGAGATTTAATATGTTTGTACTCTAAAGTGAGATAATTTTTCAGGAACTTGGAAGAAAAGCGGTGTTCTATGGGGTAGGAATACACATGGGTCATAAGATAAGATGCAGTGATCTTCAGCGCTTCTCCTTCAGGGAAGCAGTTCATTACAAATGGCTTGTGGAGTTTTTTAGTCCAACGGTCCTGGTCCATCCGCTCTAACAAGTCCATGCCAGATAGCAACCAAAAATCTGCTGAAGCTCGGATTCCGCCTCGAGGTCATACAACGAGTCCAAGTAGTCCTCGTTTGAGAAATCGGGGGGGGGGGCGAAAACTTGCAGCGCTGTTCCGTAGTTCTTGAGAGAAATCAGGGCAATTATATTTTTTTTTTGTATTTTTATTTTTTTTAATAATAAGTATATCCAAAACAAGTCGGTGTACCCCAACCCTCCTTCCCCTACGGCTTTCATTCTTGTAAGCGGAGTCGTACTGTATCCATTAAGGACATTTCCGGGGATGGGATAGACATCGCTTATAGTGATCGACCAAGGGTACAAGGCGTCTCCCCAGTGGTGTCCCTGTATCTTTCACACTCCGTTTATCAGCTGTGCCCCGGGTGTTGTAGACCTCACTTTTCCGTCATTATCCATTGGACGGAAGCAGGAGGTCTGACAATTGTTCTGCTTCTGCTGATGCTAACAAAAGTATCGCTACTTCGCACCAGAAGGCAGCGCAAAGAAGTTCCTTTACTCGGGTAAGATACATTCTGTAGGGAAAGATATTAGGGGAAAGGCTTCGTGTAGGACATGTTAATGTTACGCGAGATATTGAAGCAGGAAGGTATTAGATATCCCTTCCAGCTAGGACATGCAAGGGAGGGAGGGGAGGCAAGAAACGAACCTTCCTCCTGGTCACCCGTCACTCTTTGGGTTGTTGTCCAATCTGTGCTCCATCTCGAACAGGCCGAAACAACAGATCTAAAGCACCAGGAAAGCAGAAGGAAATTTGGGTTTGTTTAGAGGAAATGCACTTGATATCGGTGGTTACAGGAATAGTCCAAGAGGTTTGGCATCCTTCTTTGCGATGATAACGAACATTCTCATCATCGCGTTGCAGGCCAAGTTGCGATCGATGAATCTGGTGTTGGAAATCGGTCCTGGCACAGGTAACTTGACGGTAAAATTGTTGCGGTATTCAAACAAGTCATTGCCTTGGACCTGTGAATGGTTGCCGAAATGCAAAAGCGTGTTCAGGACAGGTACGTCAAATACACAAAGACAACAGGCGAAAAAACATTCATTAATCGTTTAGCGAAAATGTTTTACACTTGCAAGTTATTCTCGGAGACTTCTTGAAAGCGGCTGTGTAGCAAAAAAACCATGTCAAATTTCATCAGGCACACATCTCATGCAGGCAAGCAAGTTTCAGCTTGAATTACGTCTGTCTAATCTTGAGGTCCTTTCAGATCTCCAGACACAACTTCCGGCCACAAAAGTAGAGTCTTCGGTCGTTCGCATGGTGCTGAAGAATCCACCCCCCCTCCGATCAACTTTCAGGTTTGTTCCCATCCCACTTCCCCCCTCTCCCCCAAAACCAAATCTATCCTCCTTCCGGAGTTAATGTTTCTCATAGGAATGGGAGAGTTTGGGGCGTCTATGCTTAAACAGAAAGAACAAAACGCCCTCCGCAATCTTTCGCGCGAGCCCAGTCTGACATCAAGCTGTTACGGAGGATAACTTTAAAACATATTGTGCCCTGAATAATATCGTACGTAGTGCCTGTTCTTCGGCTGCTCACCCGCGCATAGACGGTCGATCCCCTCTCTGTCAATGAACGACAAAGTCGGGGATATCTTGAAACAAAACGACTTCACAGAAAAAAGTTCAGCCAAGTTGGATATTGATGACTTCTTGAAGGTCTTGGATGCCCTCGACAAGGGCAAGGCATCCACTTTTGTTGACAAGGGAAGGAGAAACAACGCACCAAACACAAAAAAATACAATAGCCCACCAAGGAATACAAGTACAAAACGCTTACATTTGCCGAAGAATATGCGCAGACAGGGACTGCGCCGCCCGTAGCTATCTGTCATCCTCTCCTCAACGCCGAGACAAGATGCAACACGCTCCCTGTCTCCACCCTACCCTCTGCGAGTGTAATTGTGTCCGCAACCTGTTTGCCCCTGAAAGTCAGGCGTTGCTGGGTAACCGTGCCATCTCCAAAAGCTGGATGATGAGCTGAAGACTGATGAGGGCTGTAAAAGGCTCTCCGAAGCTGAATTGGCGAAAGGACTGCCTTGAGGAGAAAAGAAGGAAAGTGGCCAACAAGTCGAAGATGAGAAAGCGCTACCGCAGCTCGCCGAATCTGAGCTGTAAAGAAGGAAGATTTGCAATTGTTGGTCCAGCCCTCCTGCTCTGGCCCATTATCGATGTCCGTCTTCCGCAGACAGGCTCTAAAACGTCGCCACCGGCTCGCCATTATCAGGGGGAATGTACCGTTTGATGAAATGACCCTTTACCTACCGCAGCTTTGGGGGTGCACATGGCATGGACACCACAATATATTCAGCCTCCTGGTATCTCTGGAGAAATTCTTGGAGTAGACATCCCTTATCCACTGCGGACTTTCCCAACAAGCCAAGTACTCAGGATCCCAACTTTTCCATGGTCAGGCTTACAGCCGAAGCGGACACAAAGAAGAATTTACAAAGTCCAGGAAATGGCGGCAAATCGTGGGCCTTGATTGTTGTGCTCCTCACATTGTTTGCCCTGTGCACACCATGCCCCGCGAGTGAGCTCTGATGTTTTGTGCTTCTTGTTGCTAATTGGGTGGAAAGGACGAGCGGCAGCAGGAAAGCGATGGAAGCAGCAAGAGGAGGCTGTTTGTTGCGTACCTTGTAGATCATCCCTCGGTTGCTTGCAATAAATATTTGCCCCAACTGTGTAACGCTTTTTTAGGGTAAACTGAATCGTCCCACGTCTGGCACTTTGTAAATTCCTCAATAGGATGAAATTTACTACTGCACCCGAATTAGCCGTTGCATGTGTTCACCCAACTGCCGAGCCAGCGCCATCTTCTACGAGTCCCCCACCACCTAGGATACAAGAACGCATTCGATGCATTATACCAACAAACTGAAGGCTCAGCCTTTTTAGAAAGTGAAGAGAACCATCTTCCAAGGTGGTGTGCAAATGTATTGTTTCCAGGAAACGATTCAGTATATTATCCCAGATAACAGATTCATCGGGGTTGGGTATGCATGAAGGCAAGAACGGAGCACCAGCCCAAGCGAGTGTGCAGGGCTGCAAAAAAACGCGCCGCCGTTTTAAGCCGACGTAACCAGGAGGCGTTAGGGTAAGTTTAAGGATGAGAAATCAGGGTCGGAAGAAGAGCATCATATCCTGCAGCAACGGGGCCAGTTATAGAGAAAAGCCGGGCTTTTCGACGAGTTCTCTTTGCTCACCAGCCTGAGTCGCGCTGTTATTAATTTTTATTATGATGGATGGCTGGAGCGTCTTCGATGCTGATTGGTTCTACACTGGAACCACAGGGAACGGCCTAACAGTGTCCTTATGATGGTGCTGGGTAGGACGAAGGACACCAAATTGTTGAAGTTGTGGGACGATCTCAACAACTCAGCGTCCTTTGTGGGTTCCAAAAGGGGATCCTTCAGGTCTCGACAGGAAGATCCCCTTGGCTTCTCCTTCGCCCCCCCCCCCGAATACCTCCAGAACATCCTTTACAAATGTGCTTACAATGACCCTTGATCTCGACTCTATTGAGGGCGTTTATGTACGCCTGCAGCATCGATGTTGAAGATTATGGCCACCTAAAGGTCTTGCCTTACTCCTCCATTTGTACAAACTCCTGGACTAATTGTGCGATTTTTCGTGCTTCCTGGAAAGTACGCTAGTTTTTCCTTGAAAAATTGTAAACAACTGTTTGCCAATTTAACACACTGCTTGTTTCATACTCGATTACCTGTTGCACCAAAACAGAATATATTTTTTGTGTAACAAAATAAAAAATAAAGGAGGGAAGGAGGGAAGGAGAAGGAGGAAAGAAAAATAGCAAAATTAATGTTGAATTCAATTGTTAAACTTATTTTAAAAAAAAAATAAAAATACAAAAAAAAAAAAAAAAAAAAAAAAAAAAAAAAAGTTGAATTCAATTACACTTTTTTTGAGGGCTCTACAAAGTTCAAAAACAAAAAATATAAATTTTTATTTAAATCATCAGCATCAAGGAGACGATGTCGGGCTCCCCTTGCGCATGACACAGAATTCGAGTAGAAGGGACCATACATAATCAACGGAATCAAAAAAAAATCAGAGCAAAAATTCTAATGGCGATGTATCCTGCGATATCTCAATTTTTTTTTTTTGCGTTGTTGTTGCACCGTCAGCTGTAATGCAGCACTCTAAATGCTCGGGATCGCTAGAGGAAGTAGAAAAGGGTAGCTGAACCAACTGAGATTGGTTGAAGTATCACTAGCTGTTCGACACACGCAACTCGACTCATCATGCACCCCCATTTGGAAGTATGTTTTAATTCGCTACACGAAGAAAATTGAAAACATGTTTTTCCCCTTTGAAAGCTGATTGGCCCCCCCCCATACAAATTCTGTGTCATGTGACTGCTCGGCGCTTTCAACGCAGTACTCATGAGGACATATACCATTCCCTCTCATCACTCCAAGGACACTCTCTCGCGATATCAGCGAAGCGCTCCATTATCAAGTCCCTGTTGAAGGGAAAGGCCCAACTGACCCTCTGAACTACCGCCCTCACTTCAATCAACAAACGATTGCAAGAAGGCCTCCCCGGATAATTCCCACTCCAGCAGACAGGATTTGTGACGGGAAGAAGCACCCACATGGCCTTCCTCCGGGTTTCAAACCGAGTACGCTCAACACCGGATGGAATCCTAGACCCTGAGAAGGCCTCCGATAGCGTGTCTGACGACTGGCTCCTCTCTATCCTCCGAAAGATGCAAGTGAACTCGTCAATCATCTCAATCCTCTGCAACCACTCTCTCTGACTACACTGCACGAGTGCTAGTCAACAATGCCTTCTCAACTCCCCTACCCGCAAAAGATTACAACAAAGAGAGGTTTTATTGCTGGGTAAGTAAACGTTGGCCACCAATTCCAATTGCAATAGCAGATGATACAAGACCCGCACTCGCACTCAGAACTCGATAGTTGATTGTCTCCTGTTCAACAGGTTGATGGTAACAAAGTCCCCCGAGGCTTCAAGCACCAAGCCAAACTTCGTGCAATACACCCAACCTCGATGCGTGGAATAAAGCTCCTCTTTGCAATACAAACTTCCGTCGTTTTTGAGTAGCTCTTGAATTTCCTGCAACTTCTGGCAGCATTCTGTGCCAAAGGATCCATATTGCTTGTAGATGTTGGCCTTCACGAAAGTGGGCACCGGTTGCACAACCATACGCGTTTCGACAGTCACTCCATTTATTTCCAACACGGGCTTGCCATTCTCGCTGCGTATGGATACCAGCGCCAGATTATCGATGTGTATGGGATTCGAGTTCGAGGAGGCTTTGTTTTTGTGCATGCCTTTTTTTTTTTTTTTTTTTTTTTTCTGGCTCTTCAAATTTGTACGCGCAGCGCGAAAGTTGGTCCGCAGAAAAGGATTTCATTTTTTCGGGCAGCCAATGGGTAGCAGCGCTTGAAGAACAAAGCCTTTAAATACAGGCTTGCCCTCTGCCCCTTTCCATCTTCAAACAATCCAAGGAAAGTTGTGCTGAGAGGGTTTGCAACTCCCTGCCCACCACACTAACCCCACTCACTTATGCCATGCCAGGACTTTGACAATGGGGTTGCTCACTCGTCTGGGAGCGGTCGCAGTAGGGGGCGTGGCAATGGTGGTGCCAGGAGGTCAGCTGTTCGGGATGGCGGCATTGGCCTGGGCGATAAGACCTCCCGATCCGGTGGAAATTGGCATCGCAATAGCTCTCCACCCAATGCCTTTGCTGGGATTCATCTTATCATAAATTCAAAAA
>Ga0209915_1002350_pt1 | contig 20427 bp, 14 predicted proteins | sample ThiBiot_750_plan_FD_183952 | JGI IMG/M metagenome (GOLD analysis project Ga0209915, IMG submission 183952) | Wastewater bioreactor microbial communities from Cape Town, South Africa - Thiocy_cont_750_plan (SPAdes) | ecosystem: Engineered > Bioreactor > Thiocyanate-remediating > Anaerobic-Aerobic... | reverse complement strand
CATCATAAAATGGTTACAGAAAAGAAACGAACAAAGATCAATTCCTTAATGACACAAATAGTCTGCTTTTAGGATTTTGTTTGTTGAATATTTATTTTGTACAGTAGTTATAGGCGTAAAAGGCTTTTAAAAATGTATTATAGTAAAAGTTCATTATCGGAACAAATCATCGTCGGTGAAAATCATCGTCGGTGAAAATCATCGTCGACGAAAACGGAATGTACCAACAGAAACATATTTTTCTTTCCATTGACCTGCTTTTTGCTTTTTTTGTCGAATCGATGCAGTCTAAACTGCTGTGTATCTTTCGATGAATAAAAAGTTTATTTTAAAAAGAAAAATAACAACGGAATGTTGACTAGAATAAAAAACACACCAGTTTGTTTAGTTGGTTTCTTCATTTAGAATCAATTTTGGTAAATAAAGATTCAGAAAATGAGTAAGATCAATGAATAATTTATGATATTCTTGTGTTTGCAATTGAAACCGAATTTGTGCTTTTGTTTCGTTGATTGTTGGTAAAATTTTGATTTCAGCTGAGAGATAAATTGGTGTTGGTAACTGATGTTCTTTATCCTCTTTTAATTTCAAACTAATGAATTTTTCACGTTCGAACAAGGAACTATTCGCATGTTCAGTTTCGACTGTTCGTTTCAATTTTCGACGATCTTGCCATGTTCGATATTGAATTTCGTAATAGATTTTTTCTTTCGAATCCGGTGCATCTTTAACCGGTGTTAATGTATATTCATCCTTATCCATTCGTCGTCGTTTACCAGCTGATAATGTTTCATCGAACTGTTCAGCTAACTCAGTTTCACCATTATCATCATCATTGTCAATATCAACCGGTCGTTTTTTTTTCATTAATTCATAGTTAACTTGTTCAAATAAAAGAATATCTTTAAAAATCAGTTGAATTCGTTGTTCGAAATCGTCTTTGGTCATTTTATTAAGCGATAAATCGACTGTATGTGTCGTATGTGTATAATGATACGATGGTTTTTGATGAATAAAATTTTTCTGTGGTAGAGATTTTCGTGTTAAAATCAATGCTAAACCCCAGGATTTTGTCAGACGCTTTTTCGATGATTCATCGAGAATCTGTTTAGCTAATTGACATTCTTCTTGAAATTTCATCCAATTATTTGCTGAAATATTTGCCGTTAGATTATGATCATGTTCAAATGGATCAGCAAGTGAAACAGTTGCATTCGTCGATGTTTTCGATCGAATTTCACCGAACCATGGCGAAAGTTCATTTTGTTGAACATCAAATGTTGAATAGAACGAAAAAAATTCGTGTAAAGTTTGTTCAACAGATAGATTCGTTAATTTCGATTGAATTTGCTCGAGATTCGGTACTGAACAATTCCATGGTCCATGTTGTTTCTTTTCATGAGCTAAATCTGCAAGTGTTCGAACACTTGGCAATTGCTGATTATGAATTTGTAAATGTGTAACAATCATCCAGAAGAGAGTGTAGGTATTAAACCGATGTCCTCGTCCGAGAAGATCTTTTTGTTTCAACCATAAACGAATTGTATATAATAATGAACGAAGTTTAGGTTCTAATGTAAGAAAATATTGAATTAATTTCGTATTTGCAACTGCTAAATGATTGTTAATCGATAGTTCACAGAAGATCTTCTGTTGTTTATGACAGAATCGTACGACTGGACAACGAGCTTGTGCAATTCGTTGAACATGACAAACATAAGCAGCTGAAGAACGTAATAGTCGACGAATATAATCCAATCGATCGGCAACAGACATTTGCAATAAATCATCAGCTGACAATGTCAAATTGATCGATGGTGGCGAATTCGAACGAGTCGAAGATTCATCACTAAGATTTCGTTTCAACTAAAAAACATAATAAATTCTATTATGAATCAATTCAATCAAACGCAAACTTTGTTTCGAATCATGTCTGTATCGTTACTACAACTGTTATCATCGATTGTCATCGATTCGCCACTATTATTCGATGATGATGATGTTGGTTGATGTGGTTCAAGATACGTATCGTTAAGAACGAGAACAAGATCCATATCAGATAGATCTGTACCTAAACGATTTGCCATTGAACCAATTAATGAGAGTTTTGCTTGTGGAAAATATTTCTTAAACATCGATTGTAATTCTTGAAAGAATTCTTCACGTTTTCGAGAATTCTCATCGGATAATTGTTCATGTTGAACAATGATTTCTGTTTGTTGATCAATATTCAATTGATTATTTAATAATTGAACTAATTGTGCATGTTGTTCGATTTCTTTATCTTTATTTAGATTTAAAAATTCTTGTTCACTAATTAACATTCGTTTGGAATGAAATTCTTGATGATTACGTTGTTTAATTTTTAATTTTGTACCATCATCCAATTGACAATGATCAGCTTGTTCGAGACATTTATTTGCTGAATCAACATGTTCATATTCAACAATGGCATAGACATGCTAAATTCATCGAGAATATTATTCGAAAAATAAAAATTAACAGAAAAAAAGTGAAACGAACTTTTTCTTTGTCAATAAAACAATTTTTAATTGAACCAAATCGTGAAAAATAAGTTCGTAGAATTGTTTCGTCATGTTCACGTTTGATACGCGTTACGTAAATGCTCGAATTTTGTGAGCTTTCGAAACGTTCACGAGCGAGTAATAAGGCTTGATGACGTTTACCGTTCGTATGATCGGCTAGAACATGCTCTGTTTTAAAAAAAAAAGCACACACACATATTCGAATGTATTTTAGCAAATCAATCTTTTGAACAAACCATCAGGTACTTCAACTCGACAAAGATCACAACGGAGAACCATTTTTCTTCTCTTTAAGAAATCAAATGAAATTCGTAGATAGATAGATCTCTCTCTTTCGATTTCTTTTCTTTCCACCAATACAAACTATAGATGTCAGAAGTAAATTTACAAAATAATATTTTTTTTATTTGATTTTTTGAATAAAAATTTGAGAATAAAAAAATTAATTTTTGTGAAAAAAAATCTTTCAATCGTTCGATTTACATTTTTTGAAACATAAAGACAAAAAAAATCGATCGATTAAAGAAAGAAAGCCAAAATGTATTTGTTTATTTGTTTTTGTCAATCGATGATTTGAGAGCTGTTGCCTGCCTGTCTGTCTGTCTGTCTGTTCGTTCGTCTTCTCTCTATCTCTCTCTACCTCTCTTTTTTACCCGTTTATTGTCTTGCCACATAAAGAAAATAAAAACTATGCATTTATTCTTCTAGATTTTGAAATCTCTTTAATAATTTCCTTCTTTCTCTTGATCAATTTCTAATACATCTAGCACTGCTGTTCAATATGTCAACAAGGTAAAAAGCCCGCAGATAAGGTCAATCGGTTAGATTGAAATCGTAGTTAGATCATTGAATATATACAAATCTGTTTTATATCGATTTTAATTAACAAATGATTCTCTTTGTTTTCATCAAATCTTTTGATAAGACAATCACGTCGGATTACTTCATTAATCTCTCATCACTATTTTTCATTGAGATAGATTTCGTCTTTCTTTCTCTCTCTCTCTCTCTTCTTTTTCAATTGTAATTGATGATGTCTATCATCAGTTCATCGGTGATTCTTTTTTTTCTGTTGTTGGTGTTGTTGTGTTTTCATTTCAATGATTCGAACTCATACGGCATCGCATTGTTACCCTTTGCGGTTGCCGATCTTTTTCTCCTTTCCCCATTGACATTATGGGCAAGAAGAAGAAATATGTTGTACAGCTGCAATTCTCCTCGATAGAATATGTATACATATCGGTAGTGGTACCGTTTAGTATATTTCTTCCTTGTTAATACAAACGCGAGCCGACGGAGAAAAAAAGGGCGATGTGAAAGAAAAAAACAGAACAGAAATAAGACGAACGCGAGAACGACGAGACGAAGAAGAAGAAGAAGAAGAAATGTATTTCTACCACCTTTTGAACGGATAGAGAAAGAATAGATGAACGCGAATGATTACCACCAACACTGTATCTGCAAGTAGAAATAAGACATAGATAAAAACGCATGTGAACGATATTCTCTTTCTTTTACCCTTAAGATAACCGTCTGACCGATGGACAAGCGAATAAAAAGCACACATTCGAAAGAGAAAGAGGAGAAAAAAAACGCGAGTGAACGAGAGAGAGTCAATGAGAAGGAGAGCGAGAGAGAGAAAAAATCTACGCCAATATACATAGGCCAAAAGAATTCATTGTGAGATGTTTAGCGATAAACGAAGAATGTAATAGAGACAGAAGCAGTAACAATGGTCGATACAGCATCCTATCATCAACAACAAGCTTAGTAAGCTAAAATATAAAAAAATACTACAAAATAATTATATTTTTTCCATCGTTTTTTTTTCTCCTTTATTAATTATTCCGAGTCGAGATTTCTCAAGAGAGATTTTTTTTTCTTTTATCGCGAAATAATAAAAAAAAGACACAACAGTCGTCTGTCCGAGAACATATCGATACGTTTTTCTCTTCTCGGACATTCATATCGTTATGCACGCATAATTTTTGTTCATTTACCCCGTTTTTTTAGTTTGGACATGTCGTCAGCAACCGCTAATGGTGTTCATCATCCCCAAACCAACGGACACAGTTCCCAGTCCGATCAAATTCCATTTAATATCGATCAAATCGCAGCTGATTTCGATCTCGCTGGTCAAGATGAATGCAATTCATCTGCACGTATGTTCGAACGAACACGTATTCAAGTACTTGCTGATGAACGTGGTCATGTACAAAAGAAAACATTTACCAAATGGGTTAACTCTCATTTATCTCGTGTTGGCTGTCGAATCAATGATTTATATACAGATTTAGGTGACGGACGAAATTTAATTCGTCTTCTAGAAATTCTCAGTGGCGAACGTTTACCCAAGGCAACACGAGGCAAAATGCGTATTCATTGTCTCGAAAATGTCGACAAGGCAATTATGTTTCTTCAAGAACAACATGTTCATTTGGAAAATATTGGTGCTCATGATATTGTTGATGGCAATTCTTCTCTTATTCTTGGTCTTATTTGGACAATTATTCTTCGTTTTCAAATTCAAGATATAACCATAGAAGAATATGAGTCAACCGAAACAAAATCAGCTAAAGACGCACTTTTACTTTGGTGTCAAATGAAAACAGCTGAATATTCGAATGTTAATGTTCGAAATTTTACAACATCATGGAAAGATGGTTTGGCATTTTGTGCTTTGCTACATAAACATCGTCCGGATTTAATACCACAATTTAAAACATTAACCAAAGAAAATGCCAATGCAAATTTACAATTAGCATTCGATATCTGTGAGAAACGTTTAGGCATAAGTCGTTTGCTCGATCCTGAAGATGTTAATGTTGAATATATCGATGAAAAATCGATCATTACATATATTGTAACATTATATCATTATTTTTCGAAAATGAAAAACGACAATGTTCAAGGTCGACGTTTAGCTAAAGTTGTTGGTTTAGCACTTGACGCCGAAAAAATGGCCCAAGAATACGAACGATTAGTTTCGGATTTGTTAGCTTGGATCGAACAAACCATACTCGTCTTAAACGATCGACAATTTCCCAATTCACTTGCACGAGTTCAAGAAAAACTCGTCGAATTCAATCGTTATCGTGTCATGGACAAACCGCCACGTTTTGCTGAAAAAGGCAATCTCGAAGTGTTATTATTTACATTACAGAGCAAGGAACGTGCCAATCAACAAGTACCTTATCAACCACATGATGGCAAAATGATATCGAATGTGAATCGAGCTTGGCAAGGTTTAGAACGAGCTGAACACGAACGAGAATTAGCCTTGCGCGAAGAAATTCTTCGACAAGAACGGTTGGAACAATTGGCAACGAAATTCAATCGAAAGGCCGGTCTCAGAGAAAAATGGTTGACTGACAGTGAGAAACTCGTTGCCAGCGATCAATTTGGAACCGATCTTGCATCGGTTGAAGCCGCCTTTAAAAAACAAGAAGCTATTCAAACCGATATAGCTGCATTCGAAGAACGTTTACAGAATATCATGGCTATTGCCAATGAATTGAAAACCGAAGATTATCATGATTATGCGACAATTGAAGCACGAAAAAAGAACGTCGAAATGCATTGGGAATATCTCGTTGGTCTTGTCACCAAACGTCGGCAATGTTTAGAATTAGCTTATAATCTTCAACGTGTTTTTCAAGAAATGCAATACATCTACGAATGGATCAATGATCTTAAATGGCGATTGAAATCGGACGATATCGAAAAATATGTCATGTCAGCCGATGATCTTCTTCAACGACATTCATTGATTGAAGCTGATATTTATGTTATTGATGAACGATTGAAACGTGCAATTACCGATGCCGATGAGTATCTCAATCCGGAAGTGAATATCGATGGTTATCGACCGGCAACACCCGATGAAATCGAACTTCGAATACATAATCTTCAGAAATCGTACGAAGAATTAATTGAATTAGCACGTAAACGTCGTGATCTACTTGAACAAGCTAAAGTTCTTTCGAAATTCTATTCGGATGTCGGCGATGCCGAAATTTGGATCGATGAAAAACAACAAACAATGACGTCGCCCGACATGGGACACGATGTCAATTCAACTGATAGTCTTATTAATAAACACAAATTAGTCGAAACGGACATGTCAGGCCGTTATAATCAATTAGAAAATCTCATTCAACAAGGCGAAACCATGGTTAAACAAGGTCATTTTGCTCAACCGAAGATCAACGAACGTTTAGATTTACTAAAATCGAAATGGGACAATGTTGCACAAGTATCAACAGATCGTTTAGCAAATTTAAAACACACACACGATTATTATCAATTCTTTTCCGATGCTGATGACATCGATACATGGATGCTTGACATGTTAAAACTTGTTTCAAGTGAAGACATTGGCCGTGATGAATTATCGGCACAAACACTTTTGAAAAAACATAAAGATACACAAGATATTCTCGATAATTACCGGCAAACAATTGACAATTTTAAAACAACCAATCTTCAAACATTAACACCGGAAAATCAAGCATCGAACGAAGTTCAACAACGTCTTCAATCGATCGATCGTCGTTATACGGAATTATTCGAATTATCGAAATTACGAAAACAAAAACTGCTCGATGCTATTGCGCTATTTCGTTTGTTGGCCGATGCTGATAATGTTGAAGCATGGATCGAGGAAAAAGAACGATTTTTAGCAACATTAGATCCAACACAAGTCAATGATATCGAAGAATTAGAAGTTATTAAACATCGATTCGACGGTTTCGAACGTGATATGAACTCGACGGCATCGAAAGTTGCAATTGTCGGTCATCAAGCACGAACACTCGTTCAAAACGATCATCCAAATTCGCAAGAAATTCTTAATCGTATCAATAAATTGAACCAGAATTGGGCACAATTGCGACGTTTAGTTGATAAGAAACGTGAAGATTTAAGTTCGACATTTGGTGTTCAAACATTTCACATCGAATGTAACGAAACAATCTCATGGATTCAAGATAAGATCCGTATTGTTCAATCGACTGAAGATTTGGGCCGAGATCTCGGCGGTGTTATGACAATGCAACGACGTTTGAGCGGTTTAGAACGAGATATGGCAGCAATTCAATCGAAATTAGATCAATTGGATAATGAAGCTTCGAAATTAGAGAAAGATCATCCCGATGAAGCACAAGATATTCGTAATAAAGTCGGACAAATCAATTCGGTTTGGTACGAATTAAAAGAAATCCTTCGTCGACGCGAAGAATCCATGGGCGAAGCAGCTGAATTACAGAAATTTCTTCGTGATCTCGATCATTTTTCAGCTTGGTTAACCAAAACTCAAACGCTTGTCGCAAGTGAAGATATTCCGAATTCGCTGAACGAAGCCGAACAATTACTCAATCAACATCAAACAATCAAAGAAGAAATCGATCGATACGGACCGGATTATGGTCAAATGAAAGACTACGGTCATCGTGTTATTCAAGATGCTGACACCACTGATCCACAGTATATCTTCTTACGTGAACGTTTGAATGCGCTCGATGACGGTTGGAATGAACTCGATCAAATGTGGCATCAGAAGAAGAACATGTTAACTGAAGCTATGCAATATCAAATGTTTGCACGAGACGCTAATCAAGCTGAGATCTTATTGAATCATCAAGAAGCCTATCTAGCTCGTGAACGTGAACAAAAACCGAAATCGTTCGATGATGTCGAAATTTTAATCAAGAAACATGAAGATTTTGTTACGACAATGACAGCCAATGAAGATAAAATTCAAGGTGTCTGCTCGTTTGCTCAACGTTTATGTCAGGAAAATCATTATCTTGGCGATAAGATTCTTTCACGTGCGTCGGTCATCAACGATCGTTATGGTGCCAATCGTCAATCAGCATTGGACATGCACGATAAACTTCAAGAATCATTGAAATACTTTCAATTTATTCAAGATTGCGATGATGTTAAAGAATGGCTCGATATGAAATCATTGCAAGCACAGGACGATACCTATCGTGATACGGCGAATATTCACACGAAATATCTTCGTCATCAAGCATTTCAAGCTGAAATCTTATCGAATAAGGAACGTTTAGTTGCATTGAAACAACATGGCGAACAATTGAAAGACGAACATCGTCAATCGATTGACGCCAATCTCATTGATCAACGTATCGATGAGCTAGATCAAGCTTGGAATAATCTCGAAAGTGTCACACGTGAAAAAGGCGAACGACTATTCGATGCCAATCGTTCGAAATTATTTCAACAATCGATTACAAATCTCGATGAATTCATGTTGAATATTGAAAAACATTTGTATGCTGGCGAACCAACAGCATCGAACGATCAAGTCGATACACAAACAGCCGTATCAACACTTGAACCAGTTGAAAATAATCTTACGGCTACGAATCTTTTACTATTGAAACAAACAACAATCGAAGAAGAATTATTGAAACGTCAACAGCAAGTCGATGAATTACGTGTTCAAGCTGAAAAATTGAAACAAATCGAACCGGAAAAATCCGAAGAAATCGATTCGAAACGTTTACAAGTCGAAGAGAAATTCTCGAAACTTCTTCAACCATTAGAACAAAAGAAACTTCGTTTAGAACAACAGAAACATCTTCATCAATATCTACGTGATATCGAAGATGAACAAATATGGTTGAGTGAAAAACGTCATCTCTTACAAACCTATTCGGATTTAATCTTTCATAATAAACAACAAACATTAATGAATATACAATTGTTAAAACGAAAGAACGAATCACTTTTAAAAGAAATCGAAAATCATGAACAACGTTTACTTGAACATTTAAATACTGAATGTACACGTATAAGTCAAGATTATCCGGCACGTGCCGACGAATTTCAACAACGTTTAGAACAATTATCGGATAATTACATTCAATTGAAAGATACAATTAAACAACGACGTGAACATTTAGATTTATTAGAAAATCTTTATCAATATTATTATGATTTAAGTGAAGCTGAAGCATGGCTTGGCGAACAAGAATTATATATGATGAGTGAAGAACGTGGCAAAGATGAACTAGCTACACAAACATTCATACGTAAACAACAAACAATTGATCAAACAATTGAAAGTTACATCGATGTTCTCAGAGAATTAGGCGATCGTGCAAAGAATCTAGTTGATAATTTGAATCTTTCAAGTTTAACACGAGATCTTGTTCATGAACATGAAGATTTAATTAACAAACGACAAACACAATTGGATAAATTATACGCTAGTTTGAAAGATCTATCTGTTGAACGACGACAACGTCTAGATGAAACATTGAAACTCTATCGACTCAATCGAGAAATTGACGATCTCGAACAATGGATATCCGATCGAGAATTAATTGCTGGTTCACATGAACTCGGTCAAGATTTCGAACATGTTTCAATGTTACTCGATCGTTTCGCAGCATTTGCACAAGAAACCGAACAAATCGGTAACGAACGTTTACAACATGCCAATGAAATGATCGATATTTTGATTTCCAATGGTCATGTTGATTCGGCACAAATTGCTGAATTAAAAGATTCATTGAATGAATCCTATCAAGATCTATTAGAAATGATTGAAACACGTTCACAATCATTGAAAGCATCATGGGAATTACAGAAATTTTTACATGATTGCAAAGAAATTCTTTCGGCTATGCAAGAACGTAAGAATGCTATACCAGACGAAATCGGTCGTGATCAACAAAGTGTTCAACAATTATTACGTAAACATCAACAATTCGAAACTGAATTAGTTCTTCTTGCGCAAAACATTCAAAATATTCAACAAGAAGCTAAACGTTTGAACGGTCGATATGCTGGAGAAAAAGAAACGGAAATCAAACAAAAAGAAATCGATGTTTTACAACAATGGAAACTGTTACAACAATTAGTTGATCAACGTAAACGTCTATTGAATGATTACGAAGATCTACATCGATTCTTTGGCATAGCACGTGATCTACATTTATGGATGGATGGCATGATTCGACAGATGAATAATAGTGATAAACCACATGATGTCAGTGGTGTTGATCTTCTCATGAACAATCATCAAAGTTTGAAAGCTGAAATCGATGCACGACAAGAAAATTTTACAATGTGCATCAATTTGGGCAAAGATTTAATCAATCGTCGACATGCACGTGCAGCTGAAGTCAAAGAAAAATGTGTTCAACTCTCGATGTTACGCGATCGTGTCGATGACACATGGCATGAACGTTGGGAATATCTACAATTAATTCTCGAAGTTTATCAATTTGCACGTGACGCAGCCATCGCTGAAACATGGTTAATTGCTCAAGAATCCTATTTGAACAATGAAGAACTAGGTGAAACATTGGATCAAGTCGAAAATCTAATTAAACGTCATGAACAATTCGAAAAATCATTGATGGCACAAGAAGATCGTTTCAATGCATTGAGAAATTTAACAACATTGGAAAAGAAACGACAATTACCGCCTGTTGAACCACGCAAGAGTCGTTTGCCAATCTATTTAGAAGAATTCAAAACATGGGACGAACGTGATGCCGAACGATCGAGCTCGAAAATGAAATCACGTATTTCAGAAGAACGTACGTTAACCGATAGCAATGGTCGTCCAATGACATTACCGGGTAAACAACGTTCAAGTCAAGATATTGACGGAACGAACGGTAAACATCGTCGATCGGAATCATCGACACGTATACCAACAATAAAAGAAGGTTTCTTATCACGTAAACACGAATGGGAAGGACATGAACGTAAAGCAACACATCGTGCTTGGGAAAAATACTATTGTGCATTGACAACTTCACGTTTATCATTTTATAAAGATGTTAAACATTTGAAAACAGGCCGAACAATAAGCGATGATCTACAATTAGACGGTTCGTGTCAAGTCGGAATAGCATCGGATTATCGTAAAAAATCGAATGTTTTCCGTTTGAAACTTGCCGATGGTAATGAATATCTATTTCATGCTAAAGATGACAATGAAATGAACGATTGGATCAATGCTCTTACGAATACAATTCTATCGGCTTCATCAACCATCATTCAAACAAGTACATACGCACCAATACCATCGATTGCATTGACATCACCACCAACGAGTATCGGTTCGTCATCACCAAAACATGATCCATCGATACCAATGATGGTCACAAGTACATCGGGCTCAGAAATCATTCAATCAATGCCAACACAAGAAACAAAATCACGAACATTACCAGTACGTTCACATTCATCAGTCGAACCATCATCTCAACAAGCACAAGCGGGAAAGAAAAAATCAGGTGGTTTTTTCACGAGACGAAAATGAACAGAGAATGACAATCGTAGAACATTAAAATTTCAAACTAAAAAAAAAACATTTTCTGTTGTCTGATCAGGGTCTTTTCCTTCTTTCTCTTTTCATTTAATGAAATGTTCTCTTTTCTTTTTCTCTTTTTGTTGTTGCTTATTCTTCTTCTTGAATTCAACATGCAGATAATTTAGACTTCTTAAAGAAACAAAACAAACAAACATCCTAAACTAGAATATACACCTAGTCAATCGTACACATTCTCGTTATACGAGATTAAAAACAAATAGCATAACAATAATTATCAACCAACAGAATATTTCTTTTTGCTCTCTTTTCTCTTTTGTTTGTGTGACGTGTGCGTGTTTTTTTCTTCCATTTATTTACCAACACAATATTTTGCTGTGCTCAGATTGTTGTTTCATGTAGATTACCGTACTTTTCGCTCTTTCTTTCTCTTTCGTTTCTTACTTATACATAGTTATTATCAGTTTCTCCTTTATGAAAAAAAAGCAATCCCATTCTTTATGATTATCAGTTGAGAAAAAGCAAAACTAAAACAAAAAGAAGGAAACTTCAGAAAAGTCCAACAGACTTTTCTCGCACTTTTTATTATTCTTATTATTCTTATTATTCTTACTGCTACTGTTGAATGGTGATTTTGTTTGTTCTTACTTTCTTTTTTTTACATTATTTTTCCTTCTATCTCTTTTGCTGCTCATGTAAGCGTGCGTGTAACTTGTTGTTTTGCTTTTGCGTTTGTCATCTTTCTCTCATTCTGCTGAAATTATATCATTGCTACTTTCGAATAAAATAAAACGGCAAAAGAAAGCAAGAAAAAAAAGCAGAACAGAACAGAACAGAACAGAACAGAACTGACGAAAAAAGAAGCCGGAGAACGTACAAATGATTATTGCTATCGACATCTGACAGTAAAGGTCTCCATTGGAGCGCGTTTATTTCGCATCACTAATCATCGATCGATCGTTGCAATAACATATTTACAAATATTGTATGTCTGCACGCTGATATTTGAATCGAATTGAGCAATGGGCCAGTTATACACGAAAATACTTAACCATATTCGTAATAAACCGCATCGAGTACAACCACGACATGTCATGATTGGTCGTCGTCAATTGAATTCGATTTGGTATCCTAAAAATGTCATTCAAAATCAAAAATATAATATCATTACATTTATTCCACTTGTGCTATTCCAGCAATTTTCTTTATTTATAAATTTCTATTTTCTCGTCATGGCATGTTTACAATTTATTCCTACACTTCGTATTGGTCCTCTGTATACATACTGGGCTCCATTAACATTTGTTATCGTAGTAACGATGATACGCGAAGCCTATGATGACATTAAACGTGCCCGACGAGATAAACAATTAAATTCTCAAAATTATACTATATTGAATGCCGATGGACAGAAAACTATCGTGCCAAGTTCGAAATTGCAAGTATCGGATGTTATTTTCATTGAAAAAAATCAACGTGTACCAGCAGATATTGTTCTATTGCAAACAACGGATAAATCAGGTACTTGTTTCATTCGAACTGATCAACTCGATGGTGAAACCGATTGGAAATTACGTATAGCTGTACCATTGAGTCAATCACTCGATGATCTATCAATTCTTGTCACAGATCGACATGTCATACCCAAGATTTATACTGAACCACCAAGTTTAAATATTCAAGAATTTATTGGTGTTCTCACGTGGAAACAAGATGTTCCATTGACTGTAGAAAATATTCTTTGGTCGGGAACTGTCGTTGCTACAGGCGATGTTATAGGTTGCGTTGTTTATACAGGTGGTGATACACGTATGGTTATGAATACGAGTAAACCACGTTCGAAAATTGGTCTTATTGATTTACAAATAAATACATTTGTAAAATGGTTATTTCTTGGTTTAGTTGTTCTTTCATTGATCATGGTGGCTTTGAAAGGTTTCTCCTATTATTGGTATCGACATTTAATTCGTTTTATTCTACTTTTTTCGTATATGATACCGATTAGTCTTTGTGTTAATCTTGAATTAGGTAAAACAGTTTATGCTTGGTTTATACAACGTGATCGAAATATTCCCGATACAGTCGTACGTTCGAGTACAATACCTGAAGAATTAGGTCGTATTGGTTATCTTCTAACGGATAAAACAGGAACATTAACACAAAATTTAATGATTTTCAAACGGCTTCATCTCGGTACAGTTTCGTATACAAATGAAAATCAAACAGAAATCTACAATCTATTACGACAATCGACAGTCAAAGACGAACAACCACAACAACAACAACAATCAACAGGAAAAGTACGTAATATTATTCGAAAGACGGAATCAGCTAAAGTGACCGATGCCGTTAAAGCGATTGCTCTCTGTCATAATGTGACGCCTGTTATCGAAGAACGAACATCACAAGGCGAAGATAATTCAACGTATGCATCGGATCTTGTCGAATTATTACCCAAAAATCAAATTACCTATCAAGCATCGAGTCCCGATGAAATCGCACTTGTCGAATGGACCGAACAAGTTGGCCTAACACTCATTCATCGTGATCTTCAATCGATTCGTTTACAATTCAATGCCAGTCAAGAAATTCTACACTACGAAATTCTTCAATTATTTCCATTTACATCCGAAACAAAACGCATGGGAATTATTCTACGAGATCTACAAACAAATGAAATTGTTTTCTATATGAAAGGTGCTGACATTGTCATGCAAAATATGATTCAATATAATGATTGGCTTCAAGAAGAATGTTCGAATATGGCACGTGAAGGTTTACGAACATTAGTTGTTGGAAAAAAATCACTTACAAATGAGCAATATCATGAGTTTGAGGAACGTTTAAGTAAAGCACGTTTACAAACAGTCAATCGAAATTATTGTATACAAGAAGTGATTGAAACACTTGAACGTGATCTGGAATTATTATGTGTAACAGGTGTCGAAGATAAACTACAGGATCATGTTCGGCCAACATTAGAAACTTTACATAATGCTGGAATTAAAATTTGGATGTTAACTGGTGATAAATTGGAAACAGCAACATGTATTGCAAAGAGTTCGAAATTAATCGGTCGTAATGATGAAATCTATACGTTTAAATCGGTTCGATCACGTGAAGAATGTTTACAAGAAATCAATTATTTTCGTCGAAAGACCAATGCTTGTTTGATTATTACTGGTGATACATTACAAATTTGTTTAGCTTTCTATGAAAAAGATCTCATGGAATTGAGTATTCAAAGTCCAGCTGTTGTCGTTTGTCGTTGTTCACCAACTCAGAAAGCGTCCGTTGTTAAACTATTGCGAGATTATGGTAATAAAAAAGTTCGAGTTTGTGCTATTGGTGATGGAGGTAATGATGTCAGTATGATTCAAACAGCCGATGTAGGAATTGGTATCGTTGGTAAAGAAGGTCAACAAGCATCGTTAGCTGCTGATTTTTCTATCAATCAATTTTCGCATCTTTCACGTTTATTACTTGTTCATGGTCGTAACAGTTACAAACGTTCGGCTGTTCTATCTCAATTTATAATCTATCGTGGCCTAATTATTAGTATAATTCAAACAATATTCTCGTCGATTTTCTATTTTGCAACCATTGCTATCTATCAAGGAATTCTTTTGGTTGGCTATGGAACATTCTATACGATGTTTCCAGTATTTTCATTAGTTTTAGATAAAGATGTTCGATCTGATATTGCATTACTCTATCCAGAATTGTACAAAGAACTGGCTAAAGGACGAAGTCTATCATATAAAACATTTTTTCTCTGGATTTTTATTGCAATCTATCAAGGCGCTGCAATTATGTATGGATCATTTATATTATTCGATGATGATTTCATTCATATTGTTTCAATTACATTTACTGCGCTTATCTTAACTGAATTATTAATGATCGCATTGACTATCCGAACATGGCATTATCTTATGATCATTGCTGAATTTCTCAGTTTACTTTGCTATCTTTTTACATTGTTTGTTTTTAAATCTTATTTCGATTCTGCTCATATTTTCTCACTAAATTTCCTCTGGCGTGTCTTAGTTATTACAGTGATCTCATGTCTTCCATTATATATTCTCAAATTTATACAGATTCAATGTCGACCACCGATTCAACAAAAATTAATGCAATATGCAACATTAAAATAACTGTTTTGTTTTTTCTCTCTTCTATTTTTAAATAAATCAGTTTTGCATATTTTTTTTTCAGATAAATTCTATTGAATGGATGATGTTGCACCGTTCGATTATCTCTCATTGTTATCCTCAGGCATTATTTGTGTACTGTTTTCGATAGGATATGTTTTAATTTTGTACATTTTCTCGCCATCAAATCAACGATTCAATCGAAATCAATCGAATGTTATTCTACGAAGATTTCTAGCTGTTGTGATTTTATGTTTTGTGATTTATATAGTGCTAAAAAATCTTTCAAATGCCAATGTAAACATTCATCATTGGTTAGGTTTTCGAACGAATATTTGCTCGATATGGAAACTAATTTTCTGTCCAATTTTATTGACATGTTTACTCTATACAGGACCGATTGTTCAATGGATAATTTTTCGAGAATGGCAAGACTTATCATTCAAGTGGACTTTAAATGAGAAAGCTGTATTTTTAAGAAATTATCTTGTTGCACCGTTTAGTGAAGGTAAAACAAATGAATAAATAAATAAATCCGCTAAGTTTCTAATTGTTAGAATTTGTCTTTCGTTCTTCGATCTTATGCGTATTATATTCACATGTATCATTGAATTCAGCATTATTCTATTCGCCATTATTCTTTGGTCTTGCACATTTTCATCATATGTTAGAACATATCCATCGAAATCGTTGTGAAACATCAACTCGTCGAATAGCTCTGTTAAATATTTTTCTAATGCATGTCTTTCAATTTTCTTATACGTATATATTCGGTGTTTATTCATCGTTTTTATTCATTCGAACGGGACATTTTCTACCATCATTTCTTGCTCATAGCCTATGCAACAGTCTCGGTCTACCCGATATACCCAGTGTTCTAAATTGTCAAAATCGATATCAAAAAATGTTTCTTATTTTTTTATATTTCTTTGGTGTGTACTTGTTTGCAACGAATTTATTCCGTTTAACTCAATCGAAATTTTATTATACAAACAATAATACATCAATGATTTATCGACATTGGTCGAATAGTTTGTGATACTAGACATTGTTCTTTTTTTTTTTATTTTGTTTTGCTATTAAATGACATCGATGGTGACCATCTTGTAGAATTTGGTACCACACGATTGTCTCGAATAATCATAAACGATGTTTTTACTCTTTTTTGCTCTTTTGGAGCGACTTGTACTGGAAGATTCACCACGAAAACAGACGGCCGACTGGGCATATTATATACAGGATTAGGAGTTTCTACAATAGGAATCGGCTCATTTATCGTAGTCGTAGGTACTTCTTCTGGTATAGATTCAATAATCATCGGTGGATTCTGATTTTCCACAAACTGATTCCATTGTTGTTGTGCTTCCTCTAGTTCTTCTCGATGACGTTTTGCTGCTGGACGCCTATATAATTATTTTCAACATTTTTGTCACTTTCAATATGTATATACAACTTACCATGAACAACAATAGACACAACATAAACTACATAATAACAACAATAGTATCAGACCTAATGTTGACAAGCCAACAATCAGCGGCCAATCTGTTACTGTTTCTATAGAATATTTCAAATTCATTTTGACTTTTTAAAACTAGCATTGTATTTTCTTACCAATAGGATATGAAGTTGTTGTTGTCGTACTGGTAGTTGTACTTGTGCTACTCGATGTTGTAGTCGTACTGGTTGTTGTTGTGGTACTCGTCGTCGTCGTCGTACTGGTTGTTGTTGTTGTAGTACTAGTCGTCGTTGTGGTACTTGTTGTGGTGGTTGTACTTGTCGTTGTAGTTGTACTTGTAGTAGTTGTTGTACTTGTCGTTGTTGTAGTTGTACTCGTTGTCGTGGTAGTACTGGTTGTCGTGGTTGTACTTGTCGTTGTAGTTGTACTTGTAGTAGTTGTTGTACTTGTCGTTGTTGTAGTTGTACTCGTTGTCGTGGTGGAACTAGTTGTTGTTGTACTAGTCGTAGTTGTGGTACTCGTTGTCGTCGTCGTACTGGTTGTTGTAGTTGTACTTGTTGTCGTGGTAGTACTGGTTGTCGTGGTCGTACTTGTTGTCGTTGTGGTACTAGTTGTTGTTGTTGTACTCGTTGTCGTCGTCGTCGTACTGGTTGTTGTTGTACTAGTTGTTGTTGTGGTACTTGTTGTTGTGGTCGTACTAGTCGTTGTTGTGGTACTTGTTGTTGTGGTCGTACTTGTAGTAGTTGTCGTACTAGTCGTTGTAGTACTTGTTGTCGTACTAGTTGTGGTTGTTGTTGTACTTGTAGTTGTCGTGGTCGTACTGGTTGTTGTAGTACTCGTTGTTGTACTAGTCGTCGTTGTGCTAGTGGTACTGGTAGTGGTAGTAGTTGTACTTGTAGTGGTCGTGCTAGTGGTGGTTGTTGTTGTACTTGTAGTAGTTGTCGTGCTGCTCGTTGTACTACTTGTTGTCGTGCTAGTTGTAGTAGTCGTTGTTGTAGTACTCGTTGTTGTTGTAATAGTCGTAGTTGTGGTACTCGTTGTCGTCGTCGTGGTACTGGTTGTTGAAGTCAATACAGTTGTAGTAGTGGTGCTGGTTGTCGTTGTAGTGGACGATGTTGTACTAATGGTAGGAGTAGTTGTAGTTGATGTACTGGTAGTCGTTGAAGTGGTTGTTGTAGTGGTTGTTGGACATGGAGGCAGTGATGCAGATACAGTGATTGTGAAACAATATGGTAACGATTGTAAATTTTCACTGTTTTAAATGAAATATTGAAAATAAATAATGCTGTTGTCCACAATAGATGTATCTTACCTCGTATAAGCTGTTACACAGATCTGTCGAATACCTATAAGACTGTGATGTGGTTTCCATGTGAATGTTATAGACGCATTCACCGATGAAATTTTCACATTTTCCACCACTATATCTGGTACTCCTGACGATACAATTATATCTGTAATATTCGCATCGGAAGGATCACATGAATTTAATGCATAGATAGTAAAATTTCGCTCAATGCCAATTGTTGCTTCTCGACATTCGAGGACAGATAAAGGTAAGATCAGTGGTTTCGACGAACATTTTACTTGAGGTAATACATGAATAAGAAATTGTAATGGCACAGAACTCATTGGTGTGTCGCTAGTTGTATTGATGAAGTCTTCTACCTGTAATCAAATAATCGAAAAATGTAATTATGTAAATCCTACGAATTCCTTACTTGAATCGCTACTGCATATGTTGCATTCGGTATCGATCCAATAAAATTCAGTATACAATTACTTAAAACAATATTTTGAGGTAATGCAAGTGGATGGCAAATATCACCGCATTCGTTTATTGTTGGCATACCAGAGTTTGTTGACCATCGACAACGTACATCGTCATTTTCGTTGATATCCCATGTATTTATTGGTATACTAATTGTTTCATTGACCAATACGTATTGTGTAAAAATCATGTTTACAATTGGTGGTGTATTCATAACTGCATTAGAACGTTGACCAAGATCAATAAAAGTAACTACTGACCAATTCATGTTCGATTGAGTGTAATTAGTTAGAGACATCCATCCAGTGTCCCTATAAGCCAAATAAAAGCTTGCGTTTGCTAATAGATCAATATTCGTCAAACGATTACTTTCCATTATGCCTAACGTTGAACTTGCTAAGTTACAATCAGTCAGTGTACTTATTGAATTCATCGAATAGCCACCATCAGAAGAACATTTTTCAATACAAGTAAGATTCGATGCCGAAAAATTTCCACCAACAGTACTAACAGGTACATTAAGGGCGCATGTAACTGTTGGATAAGCCCAAGAATAAGATTGTATTATTGAAATTGTCACCGTACTTGAACTATCGTTTGGATTAGTTGGCATCCATGAGATAGAACCACCCCCGAAATGATTAGCACGAATAATGCTAACGCATAACGATAAGAATAAGTAACGAATCATATTTCGTATTTTTTCTAGCAAAAAATAAGGTGGATATCCACAGCAATATGCGTATTTACGCAATTCACGATTATATTTTAGTCGTTTATGTATATTTATACAGATTATTCTTAACTGTCGCACCCATAAAATACTATTCTCGTTTGCAAATGCTTTTAGTAGAAAGAAGAAATAAAAATACACTTTGTCCTTTTAAATAATTTTTGTTAATGACAATCAAATGTTTTTGTTCTTCTTATGGTTTCGATAGTAAAACGCTTATAATCATAGTCGATTGAAAAACTAATCAGCCCTAAATAAATAAAAGTCCATTTCGACATCATACAGATATATTGCTAGATTCAGTCGATCATAGAAAATACTCTTCTCAAATTTACTCATAACAAGGAATCAATAGAGTTTGTCATGATCCATCAAACGATAGAATAGATTCACTATAAAACGTTACATAAGCAATTTTATTTATTAGTAAAAACACACACACACA
>Ga0209915_1002348_pt1 | contig 20449 bp, 21 predicted proteins | sample ThiBiot_750_plan_FD_183952 | JGI IMG/M metagenome (GOLD analysis project Ga0209915, IMG submission 183952) | Wastewater bioreactor microbial communities from Cape Town, South Africa - Thiocy_cont_750_plan (SPAdes) | ecosystem: Engineered > Bioreactor > Thiocyanate-remediating > Anaerobic-Aerobic... | reverse complement strand
ACAAGAGTAGATTTACTGTTTTTCAATATTTATTTGAAGCTTATCATGAAACAAAAATCGACACCTGTCATAATGATCGAACAGTTTTTGTTTTTTTTTGCAAATCATTATCGAAAACAGATTATAGTCTTAGATGTAATTGAAGGTCACAGGTATAAATCAAAGTTAAAAAAGGCGATCAATTGTGCTGACAATGTCATTTTTTCAATATTCTTTCCTCGTTATCTTCTGTTATTCAAGTATTGTTTGGTGTCAATCATCTGATCTTGAAGCAAGTATCAGTGAAGACAATTGTGAATTTTATAATGTTTTGGAAAAATTAATTCCATGTGGAAAAGACGGATATGTTCAAGGTTTTGCTGAAAAATATTGTCCACAATTTTTAAGTCAACGAAATAAATTCAAAAATATCGAATGGAATAACGGTGTTCATATGTGTCTTGAAAAAACTATGTTGAATAATCTTCGTACGATGTCTGAACCACCATCATGTTCGCAAATTTATGATTGGGGTTTTAATTCTCATTCCAATTGTTATTTACAACCAATTGCAGATCAACCTCAAATCAGTTTTTGTACTTTATCTGCAAGTGATATTGCGAGAATTGCATTGATTGTCAAGGGAGGTATTTTCAATCGACAATCAATTGTACAAGTTCAGCAAATGCTTAAGTTTTGTCTTGATCATCATCTTCGTAATGTCACTTTTACTTAATAATAATAATAATAAAAAGCATTCGATTCAAATTAACGATGAATCGTACACACAAAACAGTGATAACATGTAAAATAAAGAATTCGATCAAAAGAACACAATAAAAATCTGGATATATGTCGATTTGAGTTCTAAAACAATTCTATGGTCATAGAAAACAAAGAGATTGTATATTTCTTTGTGTTTTTTTGGTTGTTTATTTGTCTTTAAAGTAAAATAACGGAAAAAAAACAACGAAGTTTGATCGTCTGTCTTGTTTAAAATCGAATTTATGGTTTAAATTGTTTTAAAAGATGTTGCGAAAATGAGTTGATATTTGCCGCACCTCGAACTTCATCGTCGAGCAATGGTAATTTAACAACATTGAAATCTTCATAAAGATCATCAATCTACATTCGAAACAAAAACCAAATCATTTCGTTTTGCAATGAAATAGAAAAAGAAAAAGAAGAAAAACCTGTTCGATATATTTGTGTTGAAGATTCATTCGTGCTGCACATCTTCGACATCCATTAGGATTTTCACCTGGAATTGGAAATAAAACTTGATTAACAATAATCGCATGAGTATCAATATGACATTTGGCTAATTCTTGAACTAATCGTTCGGTTTCATATAAAGACAAAAATTCAGGAATACAAACACAAACAAATGTTGTCAAATTCTATTCAAACAAAAACAAAATCAAACGAAAAGATATCTTTCGAATGAACAAACTGGATCTTGAAATTGTTCCATGACTTGTCTAATAATTGCTAAAGTTTCTTCTAATTTACTTGACATAAGATCTGCAATCATATTATCCATTCCGAACATCGACGAAATCTACATTTCAACTCGTTCGATATGTAAAACAAATCTTTGTCTCAATTCGATTTACTTGTGTTAACATTGGTCCAACTTGATTTTTAAGTCTCAAGATTTTATCCAAACCTTTTTCAATCGCCGATGGAAATGAAAGTAAACGAAGTGTATGACCTGTTGGAGCTGTGTCAAACACAACAACACTAAAGTTCATATTCTTCACCAATCTAATCAAGCAAACAAACAAAATCAATCAATCAAACTGTTGTTTTGTTTTTACTTCATAACTTCAGAGAAACTAACAGCTTCATCGATACCAGGAAATGACGAAAGCATTTCTTGAAACATTGAACGACCAGCTGTCCACAATTCTTTTTCGAACGAAACAAAATACAATTTTCGTTAAAACGTCGATGTTTGTTTGTCCTACCACTTTCTTCATTATCGTCAGGTAATTCACTAATTCCACCTGATGGATCAATTTCCTAATTCATTCCAAACAAATCAAATCAAAATAAAAACAAATCTTGAATCGAACCATAGCAAATAAATTATCATATCCATTGACTTTCGTTGGTTTTTTTGTGAATTTCTGATTAAATGCATCAGAAATATTATGTGCGGGATCCGTACTTAAGATTAAAACTGTTTCTCGAACTTTCGACAGAAGAGAAGCTAAACTCGAACTAAAAAAAACACAACAAATCCAACAAAAAAGAAAAATATACGAAAAACAAAAATGAACCTGCATGTTGTCTTTCCAACTCCACCTTTTCCTCCAACAAAAATCCATTTGAGACTTGTTTGTTCAACAATTGATCTCAAACTAGCTTCGGCAATATTCGGAACAACAGCTACCGTCGACGACATTCTTTTATTTTATTCAAACGGAAAAAATAAATATCGATGTATTTACATTGGATTTCGATTGTCACCTTTCATAGATCGACAACGAAATCACTGACATAACATAGTGACCTCTATCAACAATCGTCGTTTGCAATTCTAAAAAGGTTAACGATTACAATTTTCGTTTTTCTACGAATACAGATCAATGAAGCATAACTGTATCTATTTGAACGAAGAAAAATACATATACTATCGAACGATATGCGATTAGGAAGATTGAATGACAAAAATGAAGTTGAACTACGTCATAATCGTAGATGTGATCGTTTAATTATTGATGAATCTGAAGGTACTGTTGTGGTTAATGATCCAATCATTGGTTACGCTCAAGAACCATTACTTCCACTTGTCAATGCATGCCAACCATTGATTACAATTGTTCACAATATAATCAATTATGCGACTTGTGCTCTTGAAAGTACGCCAAATGAACCACGTGATGGTCTCACTCATCATGAATCAGCTGCAATTCGTCTTTACACAATGGAATGGGATGATACCTATGATAGTTTATATTTAATTCTGAATAGAACACTTAAAAAAGGCGATCGAAATGCATTACGACCATGGTTTAAATATTTGAAATTGTTCGTTACTGGTTTGGTTAAATTACCATGCGCACGATCACAAACAGTATGGCGTGGTGTACCTAAAAATATTAGTAATCAATTTCAACGTGGAACTAAAGTGACATGGTGGTCGTTCTCATCGACGACAACATCACTACCTGTACTAGAAAATAATCTCTATTTAGGTAATCAAAATGAAAGAACTTTGATTTCGATTGAGATTTTCAATGGAAGAAATATAAGTGCTCATTCACATTTCAATGATGAACAAGAAATTTTATTATTACCAGGAACGTATTTCGAAGTGTTATCACAATTCAATCCGGCACCTGACCTACATATTGTTCATTTAAAACAGAATTTACCTGAACAACTATTACTTGAACCACCATTCGAAAGTAAAAAATAGATTGTGTCTTCTTTTATTTAATCAATAGACACTTTTTATTGATGTGTTTAGATGCACCTATTTATCCAAAGCCGAAGTAAGTTTTTTTTTTTGTACATTCATTTGTATTTTTGTTATGAAATATTTTGAGATATGATTGGTATACAAAAAAGAGAATAACTGTTCCACTCTGTTTCTTATTATGGATACTTCTATCAGCAATTGTTCTTGTATCTTTTATGATACCAATATCGATTCACAGCAGCATATGGAGGTTCTGATTAAAATTATGGTTTAAACCAAACGGGTCGTATTTTCATTTCTCATCATTGTCAAAATCTTTAGTTGAAAATTGCCTGCCGTTTAGTTGACCTAGCGAATCGCCAGCATTGCCATCGATGTATTTTCCAACTGTCAACTGATATTTGTTCAATTCATTGCCTATTCGAAAACTGTAATAATGAGCAAATCCTTGTTGACCATCAAAATCTTCGAGATCAACACGTAATTCATAGGCATCTTGGTTTGTCAACAATGATAGACGATCATTTCCAAACCAGAATTGTTTTTGAAGATCACCAAAACCTCGTTTGTATTCGAGCCACGTACGATAAAAGTTTTCTACTGGAATTAAATCATCTCGTTTTTGGAAAACTGTCCATCCACCACCATCTGTTTCCATATCACAAAATGCTACGAATGGTTTTCCTACAAAGAAAGTAATGAATAGTATGGAGGAAAAAAAAGCAGTACCTTGTCTCGGCCAAATCTCATATATACCACTTGTAACTAGCATATTCGACATCTTCTTAGCATCGATATAGACAGCAGCGCAATCTTCTGGAAAATCACTGAACGATCCATAATCAATTGGCCCACTTCCGATAATTTTTGAGCTATTGTGAACTAAGCCATGTGCCAAATCAGTATTGACATAGGATGCATGTACGAATTTGTTCAGCATTGCCACAATAAAGAGAGCACAGTTAAATATCATTTTCATATGTGCTTATGTTAGTTGTAAATGAAAAATATATATTTGATATTTCACACACTATATATAACAGGATAAAATAGTATTTTTGCTTTTCTCTTTTATTTTTCAGTAAGAAATAAATACGACTCCATCAATACAAATATCGCCTAAAGATTCATAGACGAAGTGCTATCTTATTGGCAAAATAAAATCTGCAATAAATCACAAGCAAACAATAGTTATAAGAAATTGGAGCATATAGTGGTATTAGCGATATTAGTGATTTTTAAGCTACAAGGAAGTTTTCTATGTTGGCTTTTAGCACTAATCAAAGAAGTGTTCATGAACATATATGTGGTAGTATTGACAGTTTTATGTCCGTAAAAGAAAAATGTTCAATGCACTGTTTTTATCGAATGTCAAAAAATGCTTTAATTTTATTCCAATGGTATCAAAATATATTCACTGATTGATTTCTGATTTTGCTTAGACAAGTCTTGATTTATCCAATTTTGTTTTGGTACTCGTGTTATTGATGTTTTTTTTTCTCTTTTCATAATTCCTGTTGTAAAAGCCTGAGGCAACATTTCTTTTGTTCATTTTTGAGTCATTCAGCAACTATATTTAAGAAAATAAAAAAATGATCAATCAGCATCAAGCGATACAACGCTGCTTCTAAATATAATTAAAGAACTGTTTTGTAATTTCAAAATGATATATGTACACATCCATCAAAATAAAAAATATTTCAAGTTCTTCTATACCCACTATTAGTATACTAGTTAGTTTTATTATAGTTTTAAAAGAGTTCTTCACATGGCATGAACAAAAAATTAGTATGCGATTGTTAAAATTCATTTCGTTGAGCCGCGCTGATGAATAATGGTGAAAATATGTTTAGACAAACAATTTCCCGTATGACGAAAAAGATACCACATAACGCAAAAAACCATAAGACCATCAGACCAAACTTTTCCAGACCAGTTTTGGGACATTTCATCAAGATTACTGGCTGGCGTACTGCTCCTGCCTGATGTTGACAATCATTCCAGAGGGATTGTATATCACATATTAATTCTTCGACGTCTTTACCATGAGCACTCGATCCCGAGAGTACTCTCTCACTGTCAATTGAGTTCAACAAATGTTTATAGCGATCAGAGCATAACTTTTCAATCACTCTAAAAATGGGTGCTTGTTGCTCAACTTCACAATCTAGAGCAATCGCACCTAAAATTGCTTCTAGACAGCTTGCGTACATTTCGTCACTAAGATCTTTATGTCCATTTCCACGTATAATATATTCTTCGAGGTGAAGCTTTTCACGTGCAATATTTGCTAAAATTTTATTAGGAATAACCGTTTGAGTACCCTTATGTAGCTCATGACGATTTCCAGCTACTTCTTGGCATCCGTTAAGAAATAAATACCGAGCGACAGCATACTTCAATACAGAGTCTCCTACAAATGCAAGTGAAGATTGATCATATTCATGCGCCAACGGATGCTTTTCTGAGATTGCTGATGCATGAGTTACAGCTTGTCGAAGTAAATCTTGCTTCTTAAATCTATATCCAAGTATATTTTCAAGATCTTCTAATGGTTTAACTTTTATTTGATTCTTTACCATTTTAAGATAAATAGTTTAACGAAACTTTGGTATCCGATTTAAATAATTCTTTAATCTTTCAATAAGAAATAATTTTATAATGTATAGCGACTTTAAAATATTATTTTTCAGAATATGATTTATTACTTTAAGCAATTGATAGCTGATTTTGAATATTAATGATGAGCTATATATTCCAGAAAATGTTCTCTTATATAATGTAATCTAAAAAGATAATCGTCAGTCATGTAGATACAAATTAAAATCAAATATTCACCTTTCCGAAATTATATTTCAATATAACAACGTATTTTATTTTTTATTGAATGTTTATATCATCAACATGAAAGTGAAAGAGAAAAAACAAAACTTGTTCTCCACACTTTTTTTTATCAGATATTAGCTATCAGCTAGGCCTCACTATCTTTAGCTATTTTAACTGCATATGAGAGGCTACAGAACTTTTAGCAAGCAAAATTTAGAATAGTCTGATTGATCGCCCCATGATAAAAGTGAATTATTCACAAGTCGAAGAAACTATGGTTTGTCTAGTTCAACTTCAATGCATAGTTAAAACTAAAAATTAAGAAAACTAAGCGAAAGTTAAAACAGCAATGATTAGAATTTTGAGGATGTTGAGGGAAAGATTGGTACGTTGTCTCCAGAATCTATGACAAGTTTCGGCAATCAATTGCTAAATCATATAAAATCTGTTGAACTGAAAAAGGTCCTGAAAATATTTTAAGAAATATTTTTAGTCTACAAATTCACTAAAGTTAAGCGGAGTAACTTTCTTTTTACTTCTTTTAACGATTCAAAAATCATGCAATTCAATTTGTTCTTCTCAGCTCTACATAATTGAGAAATTCTGCGAATAACGTTGCTTTCTTATTTCAATTTTAAAAGTTTACAAGTAGATGAAAAAACAAACATTTTAAATAAATTACATTAAAATATACTTAATGAAAACAGTGGTTGTTGGTTTTTTCTTTTACCTTTTCTCCATTCTGTTATGAAGTTCGATTGTCTCTGAACTATTATTTTCAAAATGTTATTTCACGTGTTCCTCTGTAGCAATTTAACAAGCTCTATTATTTGTTCTTTCTAAGATTCTTGATAAAAGCTCTTAAAATAGAAACATGATTACAGTTAAGCATTCAACTTTATGTTGGAAACTGCCAATTTCATCTTGGGCGACATATAATAGGTTGGACAAAACAATATTTTCACACAAATCGTAACGAAACTTCTAAATATTAGATTTATAAAGAAGGTAGGCACATATTTGAATCTTACATGAATTGTCACAACACTACCGATATTACGGACTGCCTATTGCACATAGTAATGGCTCAAATAAAAGTTTATTCGTATTTTAGGTGTGCATTGGATAAGCTGACGAAAGGATCTTTTGAGTTGACAAAAATATGTTTTAGTTACTGAGCCTTCGCAGATATATAATTTGTTTCCCTACCTTACAAAACTAAAACTATTTGAGTTATACAATGCAAAACATTGAAAAGCTTTCTATGAGAACTCAATTTCTGACAGCTATTTAATGAGCTTGGAATGTCTTTTTGAATATTTCATAATGATTTTCATAACATCTTTGTCGCAAGCTAAATGCTATTACGATATAATGCTGCATAGGTGAAATTTTCAATTTAGATTGAACGAAAAGACTCAAGAACTTTGTTGATTCAAATGGCAACAGGTGAATATGATTGTAGAAGAAATTGGATCTTAATCATCAGTATAGTGAGTAAACATCTAGGAAGATCTGGCGAACTCTGATAGCAACGGTGATGATATACAATATATATCCAACGTTACTTATTCTTTTTTATATGAAATAATCATTGATAAGAGTGAATTCATCGATACTTGCCGAGATTTCAACACTTAGTGGTACTAGTTTTAGTAGAATTAGTTGTGACTTCAAAGAATGAGGACAGGCAGAATTCTGCTTTTACAGCTTTTTATGATTTCGAAACAAAATTATAAACTATCACATAAACTCGTTAAGAATTTTGTTGAAGAAAATAGACAATTAAAATAATAACAGACCAGTTCGAAGGATCCTCTAGTAAAATGAGTCTTATCCCATGAGTAAACATGGCAAAGAGTGCATTTTTATTAGTATTAATTCTAGTATTCATTTTGGATTTTACTAAATATACAAAGAAACATAGAATTGATTTCACAATTTATTGATTACTTTTTATTTTTTTCTTTTAGGATCGTATGAATTTGCTGCACCAGGCACTTACGATTTACTTCCTTGTAAGGGTCGTCCTTGTGCCAAATGTGGTAAGTGTCGTGATTGGTACTTTACTGGAGACGCAAGAACCTTGACTTGGCTACGGAATGTGAAAGATTGGGGTTTCGGCAGTGTTGCCCTTTGCCGTTGGAATGATCATGAACTTCACAAATATTTCAAACGTCGTACCATGAAGATCTGTGGAGGTAATCTTGGCGGCAATATTTTTGCTGGTGATGATCATGGCCTTGGTATGTTTGGTGGTATTGTTTTAAATCGTAGTGGTGGTGTCGGTGGTGGTGGTGGTGGTGTTCCTATTCGTCGTCATTGTGGTGTTTGCTTCTGTGCAGATAATGTTTATGACGGACTTTGAAAATATCAATCTATATTCGGTTTATTCTAAGTTAAAGTGAAATCAAGAACTGTAATAATCATCTTTCATGTATAAACTTTTAAATTTAATGTTTTAGTTTTAATTTCAATACGTTTTCTAAAACATATTTGAATGACTTTAATAGTCGATGTTTCGAATAATACGCAAACAAACGAAGATCTAAAAAAAAGATGAAATATTCGTCGAAAAAAAATAACATACGTATATGTTATATACATAGAGACATAAAAATCGAATATCCAAATGATCGTAGTGAATGTACTAAAACGAAGTACTCAATGAAGTATATCTTCAAGGAAAAATTTCAACAGATAGAACAGTGACGCCTGACAGATTCGATATAATCGGATCTTTCCGGAGTAGTTTAACTCTCAATTTACAATTCATATCGACATTTTTCTAAGAAAATAAATAGAAGAAAGTGATTTTCAAACGATTAATGTAAAAAAAAGATTTTTATTTGTTTTATCGAGTTTCTTATCTAAGACATGTGTAGAAAAGAAAACGATGCATAGATACTCACCACACAGAAAGCAATACGGTCAATGTGACGGCACAAAACGATAGCGCCTACGACCTTATTGATTTAATATACTGCTCCATAAATTTTCATCAAGAAAATGAATATCAATACGGAATCTGTTCGTTAGTTTTGTTTTGATACGTAGAATTGGATAGAAAAACGATTCTAGCGAAGAGATGTCGCTTTCATCAAGGACAAATGCATTTTATATTGAAAAATTCACGAAAATTAATAAAAAATTTTAAAAATTGAAGAATTTTCGTAAAATGAATGAATAAAAAAGAAATTTGATGCAAAACAATCAGAGGCTTCATATAAGCGAGAATGGTATTTGTTTACTATCGTTGTTTTGTTGATCTAAGGTGATTATCTATTGTTTGATTCGTTTTTTTCTTCGTTGAAGAATATCTTTGTCATAATACGAAAAAAAAACACAGAAAATGGAAGAAATCGAAACAACAACAAATCCAACGGAAAATGAAAATTCACACGAAGAAAACAATGATGAAGCTTTAATTAGTTTGGAAGATAATGATAAGAAAAACGACGACAATGACGACGACGACGATGATAATGATGACGAGGAAGAAGATGACGAGGAAGAAGATGAAGATGAAGAAAGTGAAGATAGTCAATTAAAATGTTTTCTTTGTAAACAATTTAGTAATCAACCGAAATTTTTATGTTGTACCCATTCATTTTGTGTTCAATGTTGTGAAAAGTTACTTTCAAATCGAGATGAAATTCAATGTCCAATTTGTCACCAATCAACACGTGTTTCGAATGTGAACGAATTAATTGATAATTATTTGTTAAATAGTCAAATCGAAGACTATTCAATTCGAACAGGTCGAATCGAATGTCGTGCTTGTACATCGAATGAGAAAGGTGTTGCTTATTGTTCGACATGTTCGTCGTATTTGTGTGGCAAATGTGTTCAAGCTCATCAATATATGAAATGTTTCGAACAACATCAAGTCCGAAGTTTAACTCAAACCGATTCTCAAGATGAAAACCAAATTGAACGAACGGAAATCGAATCGATTCGAAAGCAATTCAACGAGAAATTCCAATCGATCGATGAAATTCGTTCGAATGCCTTGACGAATTTAGATCAACAATTGAATTGTCTACAAACTGAATACGATCAAACCAAAACACAAATCGATCTTATTCATATTCAATATCAACAAGCTTTAAATCAAGTCTACAAAGATTGTTTAACCCGATTGGATCAATTGCAACACGATGAAGAATTAACTTTGATGGACAAATTAGAAAAAGTTCAGAAAACTTCGCAATTATTCGATGATTCGCGTTCGATCGTCGACAAATCGTTGACTAAATGTTCATTCAAACAAATCAACGAATTAAAACAGAAACTCTTCGACGAACAATTCAATTCCTACGAGAGATTCTTTCATCTTTATCAACTCGACGATCAACACGCAAAAAACAGTTCAGTTCAATTCGTCAATCCACCAATCGACGAATTTCAACAAATTCTTAAAATACATTTCGGTCAATTGATCAAACCCGATGAGAGTAAACAACAAGATCATCATCCAACAACAACAGATTCCGTTTCTTCGTCATCGGGCATCGGTAGTCTTCCCATCGGATCGATGTCGAATCACGAACGGATTCTTTCAAATGGCGATTCACCATCGAACGTCAATCACGACGAACTTTTCCATCCGAATCACGTCGAACCCGTCGAAGAAAATCTCCGTGCATTAGAATCATTCTTCGTCGGCTCATTGAACAACAATGTCAACGTCAATTCGAATGTCCAACGAAATCTCGAGGAAATCTTTCAAATGAAACAACAACAAAATCTAATCGATCAACCGTATTCAATGTTATCTCGTCAAGTTTCTGCTCCGCCTTTGACTGTCACCGATCAACAACGTTCACCATCGAATGTTTCGTTTCCTCCGCCATCGCTTTTGGCGACATATTCGAGTACGAACAGCGGCGGATCGAGTAACGGAAATAACAGTCGATCGACGACGCCGTTCTCCGGTTTGACTCAAGGTTCGTCTTTGTTGGACATTAATTTGAATTGTCAATCGTCGATGATTCGTCGGACAGGTCAATCGATGCAAGTTCGAGCCAAATTCGGGTCATTAGGACCACAAAAATGTCAATTCAATGCGCCACACGGTTTTTGTCTTGGAATCGACGAAGAAATCATCGTCGCCGATACGAACAATCATCGAATTCAAATCTTCGACAAGAATGGCGAATACAAATATCAATTTGGAATGCCTGGCAAAGAAGAAGGTCAACTTTGGTATCCGAGAAAGGTCGCTGTCATCAGACAAACAGGCAAATTCGTCATTTGCGACCGAGGCAACGAACGAAGTCGAATGCAAATCTTCACACGAAATGGTCATTTCATTCGAAAGATTTCGATTCGTTATATTGATATTGTCGCTGGTTTAGCCATTAGTCAACAAGGAAATATCGTTGCCGTGGATTCGGTATCGCCGACGGTGTTTTGTATTAGTGAAAATGGCGATTTGATAAAATGGTTCGATTGTTCCGATTACATGAGAGAACCGTCGGACATCGCCATTTTTAATAATGAATATTTCGTTTGTGATTTCAAAGGACATTGTGTTGTTGTCTTCGATGAAGATGGAAATTATCTCAGACGAATCGGATCAGAATCGATCACCAATTTCCCAAATGGAATTGATATTAGTGATGCCGGTTCGTTTTTTTCTTTTCTCTTCTCTTTTCTTTCTTTTTCATAAAAGTTTGTTGTTTTAGGTGATGTCATCATTGGTGATTCGCATGGAAATCGGTTTCATATCGCTGTTTTCTCTCGAACGGGCGACTTTCTTCAGGAATTCGATTGTCCCTATGTGAAAGTGTCGCGTTGTTGTGGATTGAAGATCACGTCGGATGGTTTTATCGTAACTTTAGCTAAAAATAATCATCATGTTCTTGTTTTAAATACTCTTTATTTAACATAAATTCAAAGCAAGTGAACAGTCGTGTGAGAATTGAGGTTTAACAATTAGGCTGGTCGCTGTGATATTCAAACAAAAAAATCTAATTAATCTATCTATGCGTTCTTTTCTTTTGTTTTTGATGTTCTTTTTTTTTTGTTTTTCGTTTGAGAATCAGGTAGTCAAAGATCATAATTGATTTCAAGAAAACAAACAAACCTAGTGCGACCACTCTTTCGTTTTTTTTCTTTTTTTTTTTATTTTGTAGGTATCTTCTTTTTTTTTGTTTGTGTGTTAATCCCGGTTAAGGAATCTCGCTCAATCCTTACCATTTATTCTATATTTTCTATTTTTTTTTCTAAACGCATTTTTTTTTGTTGTTTTCTGTTTCGCATCATGATTGCCAGATATTAAATTGATTTTTCTCTTATTCTATTTGAAGACCATATGTGCTAGCCTCTTCCAACACCTTTCGTTTCGAGTTTTGTGATACAAGAGTGGTCAGCTCGTCATTTTTTTTTGTTTTTTCGATATTCTCTCTTTATCTTATTTCCCTGCTCTGTTGTTTTTCTTTTTCTTGTGCTCGTTTTTCTTTTTTTTTCTTTTTTTTTGTTTTCTTATGCTCTTGCTCTTGCTTGCGCTATTCATTTCAAATACATATTAACACTTTACTCAAGGTGACAATGGAATTTAATTGAATCGGCTTTTGTTTTCTTTTCGAACATTTGTTTTTTTTTTATCTTATCAAATTGAGAAACGAGGAGAGAAAAACAAGATGCAGAGTTGTTTCGTTATCAGTTTTGTTTTGATATCGAAAATCACAGATAGATTTGTGATTAATTGATTGATTTCTCCTAAACATTCGATTAACTCCATTTTTGATTGATAAGAACTTTTGAAGATGTTTTTCTCGGATAATATGTAAATAAGTCCATGTTTATCAATAGTCATTGTTGAAATTGGTTTATCTTGTCCAAGAAATGATATCTCAATTGGATCGAGTGTTTTTTCCTTGACTGACAATGAAAACATTTGTTTTGAATAATAAATAATCATTCGACCGGTGGATTCTAACAGCTGTGAATATTCGAGTTATGAGAAATCAGTATACGTCGGAAAATGATTTTTAATTTTTCACCATGATGATGATTGTAGATGTTTGAAAATCAAGTCATCAATCTATATATATCTACTAGATGAACTTTGAATTTGGAAACTGATTATAAATGATTGTGTCTTTTACAAATACTCGAATTCATTCAGATCTTTCATATTTAACATATGTTTGGAGCGAGTAAATGTTAAATAATTTGGATTGCACGTATGAACTGACTAGTAGAATCAAAAAAAGATGTCCGCTCTAGTAAAAGACATATTCATATTCGTTAACTGGGTTATCCATATTTAACCTTTCACTGACTTTATTGTTCTGGTTGTTCCTTATGTTCGTATCGAATCTTTTTACACTGCATTGTTCTCATCGAAGAAATTCGTTGAATTAATTGGATGTGTAAAACTTTGTTTTTTTTTCACGAGACTTTAGTTTTTCTTATATTGAGTCTATTTTTCATTCTAGATAGCTTTTAATTAAGAACAAATCAAATGCCTGGTGTGTCGTCCACAGTTCGAAATGTTTTCAATATGCATAATATCCCAAAAAATAGTATGTTCTTTTCTGATGCGTTTGTCTAATAAGTTTGCTTTATATATTAAAATAATCTATAGAATTCGGCGAGTACATATGCGAATATTGTGGACCGTCTACGTCGTTTCGAAAAAACAGAACGAAATGGATCGTGCACTTAAAACAATAGTTTTGTATCGTCACGACGACAGTATTGATCGCCCTTCGAAGAAGATGCTCGAAATGAAATAACAAGTCGAATTGTTCCCCTCTTTCGTATTTTATTATAATCAAGGTCGGTGCAATTCAAGTCAAGGAAATCATGAAATTCCCAAATCCTATTCGTTTTCTACAAGAAATGGAACATGACCTTGTAGTAAATGTGTATGACAAATTATGCTCTCAGAATGGTGGCTCACAATGGACATCTATATTGAATTGTCAAATAACAACCAGGGAATCTATTCGATATTTTGGTGGCAAATATCCTAATGGTATCAAAGTTATCAGTGATTGTATGCCGCATCTTGTCGATATTTATTTGCAAAGCTGTTTACTGACATCTGTTTTAAATGAAAAAACTGACGACAAGTTCAACAAAACAAACTGTTAATTTAAACATTAGGATCGACATTGATATAAACAACTTATTCTTCTTTTTTAATTCATCGATTGAATATCGATTTGTCTGTTTCTTTCTTTCTTTTCATAAACATATAATTCGATGTCGAACTATTTCGTATGATGATTTTGACGTGGAAAAACATGTCCGATCAACGATTTGATCTGTGTCCATTTTCGTCGTGTTTCTGTAAAACATTCTGTTCGAAATTTTTTCGACGAGAGAATAAATACGAAAAAAATAAGTAAAGGTGAAATGAAATAATTAAACGTGGTAAACATAGAATAACTAAACATGTTGGACTGATTAATAAATGCTTATGAGTTTGGATTTGTGTTTTGAAGTGACACCAAAAAGTTTCGCTGTTCTGTAAAATTGAATGTTGTCTTGCTATTAATCCAATAATTCCAATCGCAGAAAGTAAATTAATCGAAAAAGGAGCTAGATTGAGATCAAATGAATATTCACAAGATTCACCAAACCATCCATCGATACATTTCAAATATTGATCATTGAACAAGGAATTATTCATTTGTAAATAATTCTCATATCGTTCAATAATATCAATTGGACTTGACCATTGAATTAGATCTTCGGATGTAATACCTTCTTCTTTCATTACATTAAATGTTAAAATAGATTCAATTCGAGATCTTGACAATGGACGAAAACAATATTCGATTGTCTGTTGAATATTTACTTTCGAACCACCTATTTCACTTAATTCATCGTCAACTAAATACAAAATTAACTGAAATGTAATCGTGATTGTAACGGTAATCGACCATTATATATGATGACCCTATATAATCACCGGGCATTGACCCTCTGTTCTCTCATGTGTAACCATCCCTATATAAACTGTGTTGAATAAAGAGAAAGGCACGTTATGTGAGGGTGTAGGAATACACCGTACCATCATGCTGAAAGAACATACATTAACACTCTCATGTATCGTCACAGTGATGTACCATCAGTATGCCTAGAATGGACTGAAATTTGTGATGAAACAATCGATTGTTGGTAATTAGATGTAAATGAATGTCGATGTCGAAATGGACAATTTATACCAAAATTATTTTATCAAGATAAATGAAAACGTTTTTTTCATTTGACAAAAATAAACAGATTAGTGACAAATGTCGATTGAGGAAAGTATGTTTGACTGACTGTATGGCATATTTTTGTAGGCACCACAGTGACGTCTATATTTCGACTAAACAAATATATTGGATATTCTACCAATAATTGTAGAGCAAACAGAATTCTTTTAACCATATACAGATTTCATTTCATTATGAAGAGTAGGGTAATGGTAATAATACAGTAAATCGCCGAAGAAAACTGAATTCAGCTTTTGTCCGGCCATTCATTCTTACTCATTTAAAATTTTTTTCTGGATAACACTTAGGAAATATCTAGTACGATCATTTCATTTTCTGTGTGTGTCAGAGTCAAATTCAAATGAAATTTGAACTATTAAATCAGATTTTTTTAAATTACAGATTATTTGTTTGAAAACACTGTATTTATTGATCCATGGAAATAAATTTGAACAAAATACACAGCGATCATTCTGCGATGCTTTGTCATTCATCTATTGAAAATCCCGCTCAAGCAGGGTCGATTTACTTAGTCATCCATCGATCTCAATCGGAAAACCAAGAAGAAAAATTCAACAAAATAGGAGTGAATGTAGGCAAAACATCTCATTATGGCTTGGCAGTGGATATTACAGGTACTTGAAAATAATTTCCCTCTTATCACGATTTCTATCTAATTTTTTAGGTTCTTCCAATTCTCAACAATTTATTGCAACTCATTTTGATTTGCATGTCACAAGCCCGACTGATTACACGACGTATTTAAAACCCGCTCTAAAGCGCAAACCATGGAGCCATTACCATTTCATCAAAAAAGTCGGTAAAATTCCATTACATGAAATAACAAATCTCAAGCTTCCACACGTATTTGCTGTCGACTTAGAATCTCGACTCTTACGTCTTGTTTATATTCCTTTATTCAATGCGAACAACGGACCACACTGGTCGCCCATACTGAACTGTCAAACAATTACTAGATTAGCAATCCAACTTCTTGGCTTTACATTTCCTGAAGATATTCCATTAATAGCAGACGTAGTACCTACAATGTTTGATTTTTATTTAAATGCTACGTTAACAACAGCTCAGATGCACCAACATACGAACGAACTATCGTGTTAAGACTCTTTTTTTTGTTATGTTCTTTTTTTTCTTCACTTGGAAAACAAAAACTATGTCTTTTCATATGTACTCTCTGAAACTTGCTAGGAAAATCTCGAATAAATGCAAATTAAACGAATATCGATTAACGCTATGCGAATTGACGGAACTGGAAACTATCAGATTGACTTTATATTTAGAAACAAATTTTGTTTGCTATTCATAAGAACCAAAATTATTAACTGAGTTTTCAACATCGATAGAAAATGTTGATCAATGCTCCATTATTTGGCAGTTGCTCAAATATAATTTGTAATGATGCATGCATCTTCATGTTTAGATGATTAATCCTACTTCATCAAATCTCATTTAAATTCAAAATTGTATTCACTTAAACAATATCAGCTTCAAACATTTCTTTTTGTGTACTCAAAAAGAATGAGTACACTTTAAAATCGGTCTGTATGTCCGGCCGTTTACACGATAATTTCCGAATGGAGAGTGCAATCATCATGAAATTTTGTACACAGCTTACTCTCATATATATATCTCGGTCGAGTTCGAAGATGGGCCCGATCCGTCAAAGATTCCCTGATTTACAACTCAAAACATCACTTTTTCCCTCATGATTTGATGGAGATCCTGGTAATTGACAGTTTTCTCTAAGCTAATATTTTCTCGTAGCTGTGACAAAACTCATACTATTATACACCGTTCGATAGAGAATTTCATGCGCTACGAAATCAGACTAAATAGTATAGATAGATCTATAGTGATGAAAATTTCTTCTGTACAACACATTTTCAATACTACCAAAAATTAGTAAATTTAGACATAATATCGGAGTAAATTACACGTTTTTCTCATGGAATCGATACGAGTTTCTCCCACTAGATAGAACTCTTCATGGGCTATCGTATGATATCAAAACATAGTGAAAAATATGCTCCTTTGAAAATTTTATCCTTCTGGTACTTCTTACAAAGCCAGAAAAACTCATCATATTTTGACACTTTGTCAGCATAGATAATATGCATTTTCTTCGAATAGAAGGATCAATTTGTAAATTAGGATCTAAGACACAGTTGAAGTAGAAACAGAGATTAACATAAAATATTGACACATATCTTTCCCTCACTGTCATCTTTCGAACATCCTTCCTCACATTCCCCCTCCATTATCTCTCAACCAACCTTCCCCTCCTTTACTCCATCATCACTATCGAAATCTCTAGGGTTAACTTTTTGAAGTACACATAACGATCGGATTTCAATCCGATGTTTCCGCATTTATTTTGTGTTGGAATAAATTTTAATCCTTTGGATAGTACAGATAAATGTTGTTCACTTAAATTAATTTTAGACAAATTGATAACGTTGTCCGTTTTTTTGGTGTTGTTGATGTTTTGGGTTCTCGTTGTTTCATTAATAATTGTTTGTCTTTGTTGTTGTATGAGTTTTTGTATTTTCTTTTCTTGATTCTTGAGTAATTTTTCTTTAAATTGTTTGTCATAAGTGTTTAACCATTTTAATTCATTTTGTAATGTGTCATTTGATGTGATATTTGATAAATATTGTTTAATTATTGTTTCTTGGGTGTTTAATTCTTTGTTGATGAATTGAAATTGTTTGTATTTTTGTTGTAGAGTATTGTCACGTAATTTTTGACTTGTTTTGTTTAGGATTTGTTGACTGTTGAGTAAGTTTGTAGTGTTTTTTGTTCTCAATCCTTCTGGAATGAGATTGAGCTTCTTACATTTCTGTAGAAACATGATATGGTGTTGTAATTTGGTTCGTTTTTTGTATAATTTTTGTAGATTGTTTGCGATGGTAAATGACAAATGAGCTTTGCAAAGCTTCGAACAGAAACTTTCGTTTCTTTCTCTTTGAATGTGAATATTCTGTTTCAAAATAAAAATCCGAAGGGAAAAAGTATTTGAATTCACGATGCATTGCTTTGCTTCTTTCCTATTCGTAAATAGGTTATGAACTTATGAAGTTTCGATTTTCATCGGATTGATTTTAAGCCATAAAGTTTTGATAGTGGTCAGGCGGGTTTTGTACGACGAAGTTTTGACTTTCATCGGGTTGATTTTGAACCGTGAAGTTTCGACTTTGATGAATTAAATATAGAGCAACAAAAGCTTCCCAGGACGAAAAATCCGACTGTCGGATCCCGTCGGATTTTGTTAGGATCCGATAAGATCTTGTGAGGCATGTTCGCCCTGGGCACGTAACGAATTGATTTTTCCATCCCACATTACACCACTCATTCCATCAATTCATAATTCAATATTCGTTACAATGACCAAATTGACTGTTTTGAAGAATATCCGAGAGAAGTTCAACAACTAACTGATTCAATCATTTATTTATAAAAAAACAAGGGAAAACGATTTTTCTTTTAATCCATGGTAAATCTTTATTAAAACATTTAGCATACTAAGCAGTCTATTCTCTTGATGTATAAGCATTTAAATCTGCACCGAGATTTTCAAGTTCACGCTGTGTTCGTTTATTTGTACCCTGGCAATACGAAGAGAAAAGATCTAGTTTTTCAATTGGAATATTTTGTTTTTGATGATACTTTAAAAGCCATATGTTCAAGAAATAACTGATTTCGGTATTCAAGTTGCTTCATTAAATCTTGATTTAGGTGGAATTTATTTTCTACAAGCAGATGGAAATGCAGATGTGTCACTTATTGAAGGATCGAAAAATTCAATTCGAAATAAAACCTATTCCGATTCCATCTCGAAATGTAAATGCAACAAACTATTTGAATCACCGATTCTATTGAATTTCAGTGTTTATACAGCTGGAAAATCAGACCTTTTAGAAGGATCAATCAATAATGGTCAATTCATTCAAATTGAAACAGTTCAAACAGGATATTCAATTCGTAGTTTCGATATAACAAAGAGAATTCTGTTTCGTTGATTCGTATCTATAAATAATATTTCAACAATTTGTAATCTTATCATCACTTTTTTTTGTAAGGTACACTTTTTTTTTATTATTCGCGTTAGTAAAAAAAACATACAGAGAAAAGATGTCTAACTTATTTTCACTCTTGATTTTAATTTATTCGTTGAATGTTTTGTTATCAGTTCCACTTGGAGGTAATATTCCAATGTTACGTGATTGGACACGTACAAGTCCGTATGTCAATCTAATAAAACAAGGCCGTGGTTGGGGAAATGTTGAAACGCCATGGATAGCCAATGCTTCATTCGATCCATTGACTGGATGGCCAATAACTGATTTCGGTATTCAAGTTGCTTCGTTAAATCTTGATTTAGGTGGAATTTATTTTCTACAAGCAAATGGAAATGCAGATGTGTCACTTATTGAAGGATCGAAAAATTCAATTCGAAATAAAACCTATGATTCGATGACGAATACTCTAACAGCTTTGGTATTTGTCTATGAAGGTACACAATCAATGACTCTCAGATTTCGTAATACAACTGGACCTGGTCTTCAAAATCTAACTCTTTTACAATCAGGATATAATCAATCGTCACAAATACAAATCACTGATTTAATGTTAGCACATCTTTCACGTTTTAATCTTCTCCGTTTTATGGATTGGACTGATACGAATGAGAATTTCGAAGTGAATTGGAATGACACAACATCTTTGACTTGGCCTTTATATGTTCCACCAAAACATAATCCTTGGCACACAATTCCCTATCTCATCAATCAATTTAATCATTCGATGGATGTTTGGGTGAATGTGCCTCATTTAGCTGGAAATGATTATATTCTAAATCTTGCTCAATTATTATTGAATGAATTAAATCCGCAAAGTAATATTTATGTTGAATATTCAAATGAAGTTTGGAATTTTGAATTTCCTCAAGCGAAAGCCAATCTTGAATTAGCCA
>Ga0209915_1002337_pt1 | contig 20556 bp, 21 predicted proteins | sample ThiBiot_750_plan_FD_183952 | JGI IMG/M metagenome (GOLD analysis project Ga0209915, IMG submission 183952) | Wastewater bioreactor microbial communities from Cape Town, South Africa - Thiocy_cont_750_plan (SPAdes) | ecosystem: Engineered > Bioreactor > Thiocyanate-remediating > Anaerobic-Aerobic... | reverse complement strand
GTTCGATTCAATGAAAATTGGGTTAAACAAAAAAACACAAGATCTTTCGTTAAATAATAATAATCCACATGTGTTCTTAATTATGCACAAAAACAAATCTGAATAAAGCAGTATGATATATCAACTTATGAGATAATCAGAATAAACTAATGACAATTCCTCCTCTTGCTCGGTCGTCAGCAATTTAGCATTCACATGTGTTGTTTACGAACATCAATGTTCTAAAAAAAAATGGCCGATGATATGCTTGTGAAAGGAGAACATCTATTTTGCTGTCGATTTCGAATGAAGTTATGCAGAAGAATTAAATCATTTCTAATTAATAAGAAAGACTTCACCGAAACCAGAGCAATACGTTGACTTTTCCGATTCATTTCCTAATCAAATAATTATTGAAAGTCATCGTATAAACAAAGAAGTCTTTTTATACTTAATTCTACTAGGTTTTTCCACAAATAGCTCGACACAAAATATGTAATTTAGTTAATATCCCATTTATCTTTCTGTTATTGTAGACATTGTCCTATAAGATAAATAATATATATTCATTTATCCTTTGGCGTATAGAGACAGTCGAAGTCTATATCATTATCCTTGTCAATTGACTATGAAAACATCTGTGAAATGACCATGACAAAATAACATAAAAAACAGAATGTCGGATCTATTGTTCAACTAGTTTTCAATATACATTAAAAAAAAAGAATGTCAAAAGTCGAAAGGATACTTTTAATCTATTGTTCTTTTTTTTCGTATTTAAATGAAAAGAACATAACCATCTGTGACCATTCGATTTCATCGTCACAGCTGATTTGACTTTTTCTTCTCTCATTCTCTTTTTTTCGAGTGCACGTACATGCATCAGTTGTTGGCACCATTTAGAATAAAAAAACGGAAAGAGAGAGAGAGAACAATCACTTTTTCAATAGTATAAAAATACGAATCATAATCGTTGATTTTCTTTTTTTTTTGGGAGCCGTCTCGACGTTTTGATTGTTGCTCAGAGAGTCTGTCAATATAATATTGACTCTGTGACAATGGTCAAAATCTTACACGGTTTAAAAGCCACGCATAGACTCTATTTTTATATCGTTTTAGTCTTATCTGAATCTATCATAACATTATCAACACATCGACCGACACATCATCTCATAATCCATGAGAACATGAAATTCAATTTTGAAAAAAGAATCAAGACAGATTAGTTTATGGCAAACGTCATGTTTTAATTGAATCGTTTCAGCAATGATTTATTATATCTATTAGATAATTTCTTAATTAATCATGGTAGATTTAATCTATACAGTAATAGTACGATTAACTTGAGAGAATTCACATATGTTTCTTATGTACATTCCTAATCTCTACAACAAGGTTCTTCTCTTCTCACATATGTAGAAGACGTTGCTTGCTCATATCATATCGGCTGTCAAAATTGATCTATACGTGTGATCAAACAATTCGGCTATTCTAACATTCCGTCCAGTATACGACAAGAGAAAAAGGTCAAAGCCTGTGAATGTCATGCTCAAGGGATCTAATCGCCTGTCTGTCCAACAGCATCAATTGCATATTAATCTAGGACACATCTATAAATATATGCAGTCTTAGCATACGGTCTGTTGACGAGCACAAAATTTTCTCTCGTAATAATAAGAAAAGAAAGAGAGAAAACGAAGAAAAATAAAAAAGAAGAATTATTATTGGTAAGGGGGTGCCAATAAACCTTATCCGGGATTTTTCCCATCTTCCCATCTTCCCATTTTTTTTTTCTAAGAATAAATCAGAGAAAAAGAGAGAGAGAAATTCTTGGATAAATAATTCTCGCTTATGGATCATTCTTTCTTATCCAACAATAATATACATACGCACGTATATACATCTTGCAGAAACAAAACGTTCTCATTAGGATTCAATCAGTACACATACGGATCGCGAAACAATGGCATTTAAATCATCTGTTCTACTTCTTCTAGCTATTCTTTCATGTTTTCAATTAGTTCGTATTCACGTAAGTCTATTTGAATTCTTTTCGACGAAAAGAAAAAACCACGAAAATCTATTTTAAACATCCTTGTTTACGATGAAGTAGAAGAGGGTAAAACAAAAACAAAAAGAACTACGCATTTCGGTTACTATACGTAAATAATTCTGGTCATCTGCTTATCTGTATGTAATACGTGTCAGAGAGTCTGACAGATTTCGACAATATTTTCAACGCATATGCCTCGACTATTTACTACAGACATTTTTGTCGCCGACTATAATTGTATCTGCAAAGATAGAAAAAAAACTACATCGACTGACTTTTCCAATCAGAAATGTTAAATAAATAACGAGGGTTTTTGCTGTTTAAATCCTTAATTATCGAATTCTATATTCTAGGCTGAATTAGAGGTCAAAATTAACACTGAAGAAATAAACGGCGAGACAATTTTTCAAGGTGAAATTCACTTCAAACAAAAACACCAAGATTTGTGATTAACTTCTTTTTTTCGTTTATCTAGACAAATGTGCTAATTTAAAATGTGCTGATGGCGAAACATGTACATTAAGCAAAGATGGCGATGCTGAATGTGGTTGTATTACCCAGTGTGAAGATCCTAAGGATGAACGTTTGATGGTTTGCACAAAAGCTAATCAAACATATACATCCGATTGTGAATTCTTTCAAATGCAATGCTGGTGCCGAAAGAATGATGAACATTGCACACGAAAACAAGCTACAACTGATTCAATTGATTATTTTGGACAATGTCAAAGTAAAATTGTTCTCTTTTATATACGTATATTGATTTGTTTGAAAATGAATAGACATCGGAGTATGCACAGATTTTGAATTAGAAGTTTTTCCCAAACGAATGAATATTTGGCTTGGTGAAATTCTCGATGCATTGGTAGAGTTTTGCTTTACGTTGCATAAACATGAATAATGTGTGAAGAAATATTTGTTTTTCAGTTTACTCGTAAAGATCTCGATGCTAAATACGAAGTTTTAGTCGATGAAGCTCGTAAAATGAAATTATCAAACACTGAAAAATGGTGGCGAAATGCCGTTCTTTGGGAATTCTGTGAACTCGATCAAACACATGATAAGTACGTTTTGAAATTAAAAAAAAATCAAATAAACATAAGTCGTTCTCTCTCTTTCAGTGCTGTTAACAGCGAAGAATTAGCTCGTTTCGTTCGTTCACTCAAAGTTCTCGAACATTGTATTCAACCATTTTTGGATCATTGCGATACTAACAATGACAACAAGATCTCATCTGATGAATGGGGCACATGTCTTGGCCTTGATAAAGGTACCGATTTCTATTAACTATATATATATATATCTCATATATTTCCTTTTTATCTAGATGATATGGCTTTCTTAAAAACCTTCTGCTCACATTAAACATCTCTATCTTTATTCGAATAATCAACCGCGTGCATGATTAGTGTGTAGATTTACTTATCCTTTCATCAATTACCTTTGATAAAAGAGAACACAAATGCTTTTTTTTTTGACTATAGTTTATTGGTTTTTTTGCTTTTTATGTTGCTGATGTAAATCCAAAAAAAGAAAACCGACATAGATAACAAAAAAATAACAACAACTAGAACAACAATAAGAAGAAGAAAAAGAGAGAGAGAGAAAAAATGACTGAAGACGTGAATAGATATGCTTTGAAGGAGAAAAAATGAAGAAGGAGAAGAAGTAGAAGATTTTCATCATCATATCAACATCAATGATATTCAGTTGAAAATGAGATTTAAAATACGTGCCTCTTAATGTTTTGCTTTAAAATAATCAAATGACTAAATACTATGAATAGATATGCAGAGAACAGAGAGAGAGAATAGAAATGTCATCATTTTCACCGGGAATATTAATGTTTTTCTTTTAAATTAACTTCACTAATGACTGTAATACCACCGCTTGTGCCAAATGATTTATTCCAATCGGTAACACACAATGTACCTGTCGAGAGAAAGGTCATCGAATAAGGTTCTTGAATTGTTTTACATTTGTATTCATCAATATTCGAATCTTTGTCGACTGAAACTAAACGATGATTGAGTTTATCGGGTATTAAACATTTTTTCGCTTGATCAACATATATCGAATAGGATTGCAATGATTGAGGAATATTATAGGTAAATTTCGGTGTTTCACTGGAATTGTCGAATTCTTCGAGACGACATTTATCTTGTCGATGTGTGAGAACATAAGATGTATCGTTGCCGAGAAAATATGCTGCATACGGGTAAACTTTTTGATAGAGTTGCGGTTGTGTACGAAGTAGATGATCCTGTGATGCATCATGAAATGACCAGACGCCGATTTCGCCGAGATTATTATCGAGAAAAACAATACGTTCACCCGATGGATCACATGCTACAATCAATCAAAGTTTTTTTTTCTTTTTCTCGTTGTCTATTCATTCGATCTACCTGCATAGACATCTCGTTCTTGAATATATTGAATATTCCATGGATAGAAGCCTCGAATTTTACTTTTGACAACGACTTTATTCGTATTCAGGTCCAAGATAACGGCTTCTTTTCGTGTTGCAACAACGGCTTGCGATGCATGAGAATTGTAAATGACAGCTTTGGGTGTCGGTAGATCTTTGAAAATTTGATGAACAACACCTTGAATATCGATTAAGAGAACGGAATCACGATCGAAATTGGCGACTAGAAGACGATCATCGGGCAATGCACATATACCGGTGGGTGCGCCGAATTTTCCGTTCTCACGATCGAATGAACACGTAAGTTCCGAGATGAAATAATCGTGTTTATATTTTTTAATATCGTAAATAAAATCTGTTTTGTTTTCATTCTCTGATGGTTTGGCGCTCTCAGACGATGGTGTAAACGGTGGAGCATCGGACTACAACGCGAAAATTCCAGGAAAATACTTACAAAAAAACAAAACAAAACAGAAAACGTACACGCATTGTTCCTTTTGATGCGACATTTAATGTTTGAAGTTGATCGGTAACTTGTTCAACATTCTAAGTAAACAAATAAATAAATAGGTCGAACAAAGACAGATTTTCATACCGATGTTGATGGTTGAAATGAACTTTGCAATTGTCTTTCAGAATAATCATCTTTAGAATTGGAATTTTGATTATTTGCTGTTGCTGCTGTTGATGATGATTGTTGATTGTCATTAACTGTTGAATTCGACATAGTTTTTTCTTTATTTTTTTTGTTACTATAAGATATTGTAAATAGACAACTAATATAAAGGATAAGAGTGAGAATGCAAAGAGAAAAAAAAATAAGAAAAAGAAATAACAGCGAGTCTAGTGACCCCAAACGAAAGAATTTTTCGATGAATTTAAATTTAATTTCTCAAATGAAAACAAACGCTTGAACAATGATAATAAATTTGATTTCATTCGATTTTTTGTTTGTTCTAATTAGATTCCATCGGGATTTTTTGATTGGACACATGTTTAACCAATAGAAAAATTCCAATTCTGTTTACTATCTATCAAAGTTCTATTCCATTTTGCATTACTTAGTCAGAGTCAATGTTTCCTCAAGCGGCACCGACAAATTCCGCTCGGAAAACTCTCCCCATTGCTGCTCCTGTTTCGAATTGGAGCGTCGCTTTGTACCGAAAAGCTGAACCAATTGTTCCTTTAAACTATTCTGATGCTTCGCCAACACCAGCTCCTCAACAAACCTACGGTTCATTCTATGTTCAACTTCAAAATCAAGCTTGTTCGACGTCACCAAGTCGTTCGGATGTTCTCTATTTTCGATATCAATCTCAATTGCAAAAGAATAACGCCGATTCTTATGCACTTCCATTTACAGTTTGTCAATTAAATGATATAAAACTCTCGACAGATACTGCACCACTGGCAACAACATCAGTACGAGCGACAAATAACGAACAGAATTCAGGTGAGTCATCGTAACCTTGGCTCGTATTTACATAAAATCAACAGTTTCGAGGCATGAAATTAATTATGCATATTTATTTATTTTCAAAGGCTTTAATGGACAAACAGATAATCCATCGACATTACTTCTACGTGCGAAAGCATTTCTTGGCGTTTTAGTTTTGAACAGTTCAGCGAACAGTGTTACGGCAAATAGTTTGTGTTGAACACAAATGATTGAATAACGAAATCAAAAATATTCTCTTCTCTTCTCTCTTTAGCTGCTGGTATAATTCGACCGTTTTTGCTTTTTGTTACCGAAGAGGTTTTCATCGGACAATTATTCGATGCGTATATATTTCGTAGGAAATTCGAAATTTCTCTGTCGTTTTTTTTTGATGATTTTCGTTTGTTTTCAAAGGTATTTCTCAAGTGGCAACGATTTCGTTGCGAGACAATCCGGAAGATGAAGCCTTAGTTGTTGGAATAAAGTAAAAATTGTCAAATGAGAAAATTTTTGTTATTATTTCAAAATAGAAAATTATTTCAATCACGATGTTTTTATTATGCAACTTATTTTAATCCTGAATTGAATAATAATAAACGATATTTTACTAAACCATATGATATCACTCTTTGTGCACAACGTATGGTTCAAGGACACGATTCAGATATAAGATTTTTTTGGTTTGTTTGTTCTAATCGAATGAATTGAGGTTTCATTCTTTCTTTCTCTAGGAATCGAGGCTTATGTTTACCTTTGCTTAAATTTAATATTGATATTCGGTATTGGATACCAAAGGTGATGTGTGGAGGCATTGAAACCTATCGAAATCCAACTGATGAAACTGAATTATGGTTGATTTCTCGGTGAGAAGGATTAATAAAAACGTCTATATATGTGTGTGTATGTGTAAAATTGTTTGATTAGATTGAGTTGCGAACGAGCAGGAACGAGATTTAATGTTCGTGGTGTCAATGACGACGGAGCGGTAGCGAATTTCGTTGAAACTGAACAAGTAAAATAAAGATTTTACTTTGAAATAAATAAAAATAAATTTCAATTAGATTGTTTTCTTTCCTCGATTGAATAATTATTCATCGTTCGTTATTATTCGTGGTTCAATTCCTTTATTTTGGCATCAACCACGTTTTCAAGTACGTAAATCATCGAACACAATCATCTTAACAACAAAATTCATTCGATTTCCTAGGTCGGTGCACATCGAATAACAATCTCACGCAGTGAAGCATTGAGTTTTAAAGCTTTTTTCGAGTATGTCAAATGAAAATCATTGATTAAATGGTTTTTCTCTTTTGCTCTAGACATTTTAAACATCTCTATCGACATTATGGTCGTGTTTTAATTCTTAATCTAGTCGATCAACGCGATGATGAACAACGCGTTGGTGAAGAATATCAAAATCTTTTTCAATTACTCGTTAAATCTTATCAATCGAAACAGAAAAAAGAAAAAAATCTTATCAATTATCTCAATGAAAAAGATTTCATTTGGTTCGATTATCATGAACAAGCACGTTTAGCTAAAGGTCTTACACCTGAACAATTTGTTGATTTAAAACTCATACAAAATTCTCAGTATTCAATTGGACAAGAACTCGAACGTCAAGGCGTATTTACGTATATGAATGGAACAGAAAAATGTATTCAGAAGGGCATTTTTCGAATTAATTGCATTGATTGTCTTGATCGAACGAATAATGTTCAATTAACCATTGGCATGGTTATTTTACTTATGCAAATATCGAGCTTGAAAAAAGATGTCGATACAAGTGATTTAGTTAGTCATTTACGAGATATGTGGATTAATAATGGTGATCATATTAGTCGAATCTATACCGGAACAGGAGCTCTAGGACAACGGAGTAAAGTAGGAGAAGAAGATAATTAGATAGACAAGAATTGACATTATTTTGTTTGTTTGCTGATTAGGCAAAAGATTTACAGCGAAGTCTTGGTCGAGCAATACAAAATAGTCTTCGTGACGATGAAAAACAACAATCGATGCAAACATTGATCTATTCCTATGCGAAAGATTCGTATTTACATGAACGATCTGTTGCAGCACTTTTAACTCCCTATGTTATTTGTAAGCGCTAGACGAATTTTTTTTTCTCAATTTCTCTTGCTTTTCAAATAGCTGATGGAGTTATTCTAACTGAAATGTTTCGAATTCGTCCTCAATATGCTAAAAAAGAAAAAATTCGTATTTCAATCGGCACATGGAACATCAATGGAGATAAAAATCCAGCTTTAGAAGACGAATATCCCGCCATTCTCGATGCATGGATACTCGACGGACCGGAGAATATCTCAGGCAAAAATGCAAAACAAAATTTCATTCCAACCAAAGGCTATGTCAGCGAAGATTACAGAAAATCGATGCCAGATATTTTAGCGATTGGTTTTCAAGAAATTTGTGATCTCACAGCAACAAATATGGTTTGGCAAAGGTAGGCTTCGATTTATTTGAATAACAACAGCAACAACAAAACGTATGTTTAGTTCGGTTAATGCAACACGTTGGGTGGATAATGTCGAAGCACATTTTAAAAAATCCTATCCAAACGATGAATACATTCTCTTAGGTAACGATCAATTAGTTGGCGTATGTTTGGCAATATTTATTCGACGTGATCTCGCACCATATGTCAAGTAAAAAAAGAAAATTAAAATGCAAAGTTCACTAAATGATTTTTCTTCTCCTTGGCCATCTTTTATAGAAATGTTGTGGTCGATTCGGTTAAGACCGGTATGGGTGGTAAAATTGGTAATAAAGGTTGTGTTGCAATTCGTCTCGTTTTGCATAACACATCGATCTGTTTTATTTGCGCACATTTTACTGCCGGACAAAATGAATATACCGAACGAAACAAAGATTACAAATCTATCATGGAGAAACTCTCATTTCAACCACCATCACGTGCTCTCTGGCACGATCATATATTCTTTCTCGGTGATTTTAATTATCGTTTGACCATTCCACGTAATCAAGTTGAAACATTAGTTCGAAAAGACGCATTCAAAGATCTACTCGAGTATGATCAATTGAAAAAAGAACATACGGAAGAACACGTCTTTCGAGAATTCAACGAAGGACCTGTTCTATTTCCTCCGACATATAAATACGATGTCGGTTCAGATGAATACGATACAAGTGAAAAAGCTCGTACACCATCGTATACAGATCGTATACTTTGGCGAAGCATTTCACCGAATATACAAACGAAACAATTGTACTACGGACGTGCAGAAGTGAAAACATCTGATCATCGGCCTGTTAGTGCAATGTTCGATGTTGATATTGAAATATGTAATGAAATCAAAATGCATGAAGAATATGTTAATATTTATGAACGATTTCAACCATCGAATGCTCAATTAGTCTATCAAATTCCGTTGGATACTAAAGTCAGAAAAGGTCAATTGATTGAAGAATTTGATACGTATGTCAAGAGGAAATATGGATTGAATATTATGATTACCGATCGATTGTAAGATTTTAAACGATTATTTTCTATTTTTTTTTGTTGTATTGGAAACAAAAAATGTTTGTATTGTTTTAGTTTAATAAGCAATCAGAAGAATCTTCTTCTACATATGTTCTTTGAAAATGGAGAATTTGCTCGAAAAGTTCTCGAACCTATTAAAGATCAAGTAGAAAAAAAAGATTTCTCGATGAACTCGTTTTTTTTTCTTGTTTTAAGTTATCAAATGGTAGTGTTCAATTTAGTAAACAATTAGTTCTTCTCAATGACGAATTTGCATTAACACAAAAGCTCAATCTTCTATTTTCTGATGCCAATGAAACGATGTATCGCGAATCGATTGCCTAGTAAACTTGAATCCATAGACTTTCATTTCATTTTCTTCTCGTTTTTTTTTAAATCTCAATCAGTGATCTCGGAGCTTATCAACAACCGTCACGTGACGCTCTTTCAACACTTCAGGACGTCACTGTTGCCGGTATCGGTAAGTCGCTCGACCGTATTCGTGCGTGTTCGTGTCGTCTCTTAGTAGTAAATCTATGTAGCACGTACATTAGCGGATTTTCTGCATATATTTCATTTGGAAAATCTTACTTCATCACCAGAAATCATACAGAAAAAATATGGACACGTATCTATGGTTGATAAGCGTTTATCGAGTCCATCTGGCAGTAAGAGAGGACAAATATGTCGACTAATACTAATAATCTGCAAATGGCTTATTAATAATTAACATCTGCATGCGAAGAGACAAGATATTTGATGTATTTTTTCTCTAGTTGCTGAAGAAAAAAGTGTCAATACAATAAAAACTGTTCGACCACCTAGTCAAGATGAGATTGATAAAATTCAAGAGATCAAAGAAGCACAACGAGCATTTGAATATCGTCGTCGAACATATGGTGATATTTTCGATCCTGATTATGAATCTGATGATGACGACGAAGATGAGACACATGAAACAGGAAAACCGAAATCGGTTTCATCATCGTCATCAACGTATGATGATAGTGATGCACCAACATCTACGGATTCCGATGCACCCTATGGGTCCGATTCGGAATCAAGCTCATCCTATGATGAATATCATGCCGTACGAAAAATTCCAAAGAAAAAAATTCATCGACGTCATAAAGGCCCGTTGAAACTCTATTTTCAAGAAATGATTGGCAATTGGCCAAAATATCGATATAAAAAATATAAACGTGATTATATGAAAAAACATGGCGTACAAATAAGCTATGGTAATGTTCATACGAATGCAATAAAACATTGTTTAAAAGAAATCAAACATGAACGAGATAAACAAGATTCATTTCCTGTTAATGTTGCTGGTATGATGACAGATTTAGTTCGGCAAACAGTATTCCTTTCGTTAGATCCCGATCTTTCGATTGCACCGAAAGATATTGATACACAATCATTATCATCGTACAAAACAGCTGAAAACGAATGGCCTGATAATACCAATCAACAGAAATCGACAATTACAAAAATCAAACATAAAATTAAAAAATCATTACGAAGAAAAAAGATATCTACAACAAATAATAATAATAATACTAATCATGAGGATACAAGTAACAGTGATGAATACAGTCAAACAAATCAATCATCAGAACAAGTCTAATCTACAAGCTTTTGATTTATTCGTCTTTTGCTTTTCTATTTTATTGTATTATTACTAGTCACGCGAAAATTTCAATAAATCTATATGTTTATATGTTCATCAATAAAACAATTGACATCTAGTCATTAAAAGCTCAATTTTGTCTGTTTATATATTTAGTTCTCGATGAAAAATCGATTCTATCAGGAGCAACCGAAGTTGGAGAATTGATTTCATTTAAATCATTCGATATTCCAATTGAGCAAACAGCAAATGTAAAATAATTAAAAGAAAACATTCTTCTTCAAATAAACTTTTTTTTTCTCTGTTCTCGATTCTGTCTAGTCTGGATTCAATGAGGAGATATTCGATCCATTTAATCTCTATGGTAATTCCACGTTAATCAATTCTCAAACAAGTCAAAGTCAAATAGATGGTGATGATCCATTCTTTGCCGATCATTACTCGTCAACAACAACAACAACAAGTTCAACATTCCATACAGATCCATTCGATTTCTTTTCTCAACCAATTGCGACTTCATCTGCAGCACCACCACAATTAATTCCAACTCCAATTTCAGCAACACAAATACCACCTCGAGCACCATCGCCAATACCAATAAAAAATCTCAGTCTCAGTAATCCTCAACAGCCTTCGAAAACCGACGATCTATTCGCGGATCTGCTCGATTTCGGCACTCGGGCTCCGCCGCCACCATCGGAAAGTCCGAAGTTCGATCCATTTGCATAATCATAAACATAGTCAATCATTTTTCTAATCTAGTCGTTGTCGTTTTTTTTTCTCCTGTGATACGTGTTAGCGAGTCCCTTTTTTCGCCTCCTACATTTCGTTCTGCACAAAGTATACTCGGCATATTCATATTTTGATTTATTATCTATCATCATTCCTAATCGCTCTCATTTGTCTTGTTCTTTGTAGATAAATTGCAAAAACCATAATAATGAAATTCGATGAATTTCTCGAAAAAGTTGGCGATTGGGGTAAATTTCAAAAAGTGAAATATGCACTCATCTGTTTGACATACATGCTGCCACCGATTATGGTTTATACATATACATTTACAGCTGCAACACCCTCGTTTCGTTGTGCCAATCCAACATCGGGTCTTGCTGATCAATACAATGAAGACATGAACCAACTATTTAATTTACGTTATCAGCCAACTAAAGATCAATGTACCGCTGAACAGAGTACGCTTTCATTGAAAGAATGTCAACGATGTTTTATAAAAACGAATCAAACGAAATCCAATGGAAAATTAGAAGCTTGTCACGGATTTGTATTCGATAAGACAAATTATCAGAAAACTTTAGTTGAAGAAGTAATTAACAAATCGATTTTCTCAACAAAAAAAAACTATATTTTTTTCATTGAATAATTCCAGTGGACAATGGTTTGTGATCGTGTCAATTATCGTTCGACTGCTCAGATAGTTTTCTTCATTGGTTATATGGTTGGTTCGATTTTGTTTGGAATGTTAGCTGACAAGTATGTTTTTATTTCGTTTTGTTTTTCATAGAAATCATCGTTGATTTAGATACGGCCGTCGTCCGATTATGAGCGTGAGTTTTATTCTAATGACATTCGCCGGATTTTTATGTGCCTTTGGTCCACAAGCATCATTGGGCTTTTGGCCATCGTATCTAATGTTTATTTTTGCTCGATTTTTACTTGCTTGTTCTACACGTGGTATATCCGTTTCTGGTTTTGTGCTTGGTTCAGAAATCGGTAAGAAATAAGATTTGTTTCGAAAAAAACGAATTCCAATATGGATTTTAGTTGGGCCAAGTAAACGTTTATTAACTGGAATTGTTATTGAATATTTCTTTGCTTTCGGTCAGTTATTTCTCGTTTTTTTCGCATATTTTATTCGAACTTGGAGAACATTAACATGGACCATATCGTTATTTACAATACCATTTATGCTTTTTTATTTGTAAAAAAAATCATTGAAAATGAGAATTAAAACTAGATTGATTTGTTTTGTTTTCTTCATAGTATTCTACCGGAAAGTCCTCGATGGTTGGTTAGCAAAGGTCGTTTTGCTGATGCTGAAAAAATCTTACGTCGAATTGCAGTTACAAATCAGCGAAATTTCGAGCCAGACGATTTCCAAAAATTGAAAGAAACACAAGAACGAGTCCGATCACACTTTTTGTTTTTTCAACTTACAATATTTATTTTCGATTGAAATTCATTTAGAATATGCAAAATAAACAACATCAAGAAGGTGTTATGAGTTTATTCAAATCAAAAATCATGTTCATCATTAGCATAAACCTCTTTTTTCAATGGTATAAATTATCTTTTGTTTTTGTTTGTGTCGTATTAAAATAATTTATCATCATAGGCTCGTTCAAAATCTTGTTTTCTATGGTGTTTCACAGAATACTGGTACGATTATAAAATTGAAAACAAAAAAACTTCGATTCGATTCTCATTTGATTTAATTAAAATAGGTTCATGGAATCTTAATCCATATCTTTCATTTACCGTTAGTGCAATCGTCGAATTATTTGCTTATATTATCGTACATTTAATACTTGATCGTATCGGTCGTCGAATTCCTTATGTTCTTTTCGCCATTTTATTCGGCATAATCGCTTTATTTGCAATACCCGTTCAAAAATATACATCAGGTCAAGGTTAGAATTTGTCTTCTGTTTTTTTTTTTGAAAATATTATTTCAAATTTTCATCTAGCTCAAACCGTACTCATGAATAGTATCAATGTAGCTTTAAAATTTTTTGCCTCAGCTTCATACGCAATTATCTATATCTACGCCAATGAATTGTTTCCAACCAATGTTCGAAATACGGGCATGGGCATTTGTTCGATGATTGCACGTATCGGTGCAATTATTGGAACGTTTTGTAATGATTCTTTAGTATGTCTGTTTGGGAAAATGAGAAGACATTTTTGATGATATGATCTCATTTTTAGACACGTATTTGGATTTATTTGCCAATTGTACTCTACGGAATTTTTTCTCTTTGCGCTGCATTCTTAGCTTTAATGTTTCCTGAAACCTTGAATAAACCATTGCCACAAACAGTGGGCGAAGTCGAACGAATGGGTCTCATGGGGTAAAACAATACGAAGAAATCTAAATTTCAATTTTGTTTAAATATATTCTCTAGATTAAGAAAACACAAACAACCAGAAATAGCTGCTGGCGAAGCTGAAGCCTTAACCAACAATAACGAAGATAATATTCTCAGGGAAAATCTTCAAGAAAATGATATCAATGACGATAAATTATGAACGATATAACTTGTTGTTTTGTCTTACATTTCTTTCGCTTTGTTTCATTTTTATTAACAAAATATATGTAGTCGTACGTTGTATTCAAACTTTACATGATAACTATATGGAATATATTTGTATACATTTTCGTATCTCTGTGTGCGTGTGTGTGTGTGTCAACTGTTAGTTTAGTATTGGATTCATTTTCTTCTTATTATTTTTATTGAAAATACGCGTAGGTGAAGTCACAAGCAAGAACGAGAACGATTGAATTTATTTTATAATACATTCTGTTCTTTTGCGTGATGATCGAAAAAAATTATACGAGTAGTATATGTTGTATTTTTCTTTTTTACGATCCGAGTATTAAGAATTGATGAAGCCACAAATCAGCCTAGAGAAATCAATAAAAAAAAAGAAAGAACATGACGAAACTTGAAAAATCTTACACGAGAATATTTCGTTACTCTCGTGTGTATGCCGAAGACTTTTTATGAAAGCAATAACCCACAGTGAGATATGTTTTTTCATCTATTGATTCTGATGAATGACCTTCGATGTCAATGTTTAGGCATCAATACACTTGTTTTTGCTTGACAAATAAATTTCTTTCTTCTTTTTTTTTCTCTCTTCAATGAACTTTGTAGCAGACGAAGAAAAACGGTACAAAAACGAGTGCTTCGATAAAAAAATAGCCCCGAAAAAAACACAACTGTTGATTCGAATGAATAGAACGAAAGAAGAAGGAGAAGAAGAAAAAACGAATTATATATATTTAAAAATCATTCGTCATGCTAATTTTCACTTTGAAGTATTATGAAAGGTTATAAACACACAGACGAAGAAAAAAAAGAGCGTTTTTACATATATGTCTTATCTAAATTTCGAGAGAGAACGAAACGATGAGATTCCTTGATAGTCTTTTTCAAAAAAGAAAAGAAAAGAAAAGTTCTTATTTTCTTTCGTTTACACCTATTTTCATGTACGTATATACATTTCTCGTCTTTTTTTCCTCTTCTTTTTCTCGTTTTTTTTTGTCAAGACGTGTGCTCGTTTCGACTCGTCAAAAAAAGTAAAAGAAAGAAAAATGTTGAAACGACGACCACTGGTGGTAGTGGTGGCGGTGGTTGTAGTGGTATTTGTTGTTGTTCTTCTTTGACGACGAGATGCAGCGTAAAGTACACCCCTATTCACTTAAGAGAGAAAAAAGAAGGGGGGAAAAACAAGATTTGTTTTCTCTGTCTCTCTCACTCTCTTTCGCTCTTTTCAAAAAAAATAAAATAAAACAGACAGACTAGTTTTGTAGCTGAGGGCAAACACCTGAGAACAAGTGTAAGAGATCGTATTTCATTATCGGCATAGCTTGCTCTGTTTCTCTTTTAGTAAATATTCACCTGTCGAAAGAGATCATCTATCAAAAAAAAAACAAAAACAATATTTTCTTGTTCAATTAATCAATGTTTTAGATTCGTTTTGTCTTTGCTAATGTAACACGAAACATCCTATGGCACTTCGACAACAATATGCTAATGAAGAGCTTGTTCATAAGCTTCGTTCGATGCTCAATGATTTGCCAACACTTCGAACACGTGCGATGAAAAAATTAGAACATTGGAGAGAACTAGCTATGAAACGTCTCCTTGCTCGGCAACGTGAACTCGAGAAAGCACTTTCGGATAAATTCGAACGGTTGGAATTCGATACACAATTGTTCGTCGAGAAAACCGAACGTAAACGTGCGCAACAACAACGCCGTTGGCAAAGCGAACCATTCGATTATTTAAATAAAGAGGAAATCGATCGAATATCGACAAATCTTCGTTCGTTGAGAGAAGAATTAGAACAATCGAAATTACTCTTAGCTGGAAATATGAATAATGATAAACTAGTTGAATTACGCTCGAATAGTCAATTAACAGACACAACTCTACATAAATCATCATCATCATCAACAAACGATCTTGGCTTAGAATTAAAACGTGTTGTAGATATTTGTACAAGTCCGCAATGTTCGCTGTCAAACGATGAGGTAAAAGTTCAAACTGAGTAGAAGAAAAGAAAACAGAACAAAAAACAGACACTCAATTGAATCGAGCAATTAAAAAGACAAGCGGTTTTCTTTCTCTCGAAAATATTTGTTCATGTTCAATGACGTAAATGTTCTCGCAAATAGAAAGACGCAGAAGAAAAAGAAAGTAAAAAGTCAATAAAGGTCGCGCTATTGTTGTTGTTATTATTGCTGGTTTTGCTTTTCTTTCTCTAAATTTTCTTATGTAAACTTGAATTTTTCAATGTGAAGCAAAAAAGAAAAATAAATACTTTAAAATAAATTTGCTTTTAGTTATCACCTTTACAATCCCTTGATCATGCTGAATATTCCTACGATGCCAAATCGAAACAAACAACAGCGAAAACATCAACAACGTACGAACAACACCAACAACAACCACCACCACCACCACCATCACGTTCGAAAACAACCGATGAAATCAATCGTCGATATGCACGATTAATCACTGATGTTCCAAAAGAAACTTCAACGCTTACGAATACCGAATCATCGAATGATTCGAATCGACGTTCAGATAGATTACGTGAAGTACGAAAACATTTACGAGATAAATATGAAAGCGATGAAATTCGTCAACCGATAAACATTCCTGTCGAACGAGTTTTGCCTTCGGAAACAGTCGATTCCGAAATCATCGAATTATACGATCAAACAGCAAGTAAAGTCAAACTCAACGATCGACGTTATCGATCTCGTACGCTCGAAGTCAATCAAACACATTCGGTTGACAATCAAATCTATGGTTCATCAACAACACTCAAACCAAAATCACATTTACATCATCGATCTGAATCGCATAAACATCGAACAAATCATTTGTCATTTCGTCGTTCAAGTGAAGATATTCAAGATAAACAATTGCAACTTCGTCGACATGCAGATTCAATGAATTCGAGAGAAACATGGATGGAAATAGGCAAAGAACATTGGACGAATTTATTAGAACATGGCTGGAGACCAACTGTTGGTACAGCAGGTGTTCAGTTGGTTTCGTTTGCCGATTCAGGTAGATGAATTTATTTGAATTGTCGAACATATCGATTTGATGATTTCTAATAGATAATTATGGTTTTCCGAAAAATTCAACTAACGATAAACATAAAACTTCTGTCATCGATCTCTATGAACAAGTTTCTCGAACGGAATATGCGTCTCTATTTGATCAATTAGATTTTGCTTATACACGTACAATTGATTTAGGCAATGAATTTTGGAGATTTTTGGAAATCAATGGAAGTCAACATTTATGTCTTTATCATCAATTGAATAAGCAATTTCTACTCTATAAACCAGATATTTCACTTTTATCATATCCATGGCCATATGATGGCATTGTCGATGTTTCATGGTCGAAAACAACAAATACATGGGTTGTGGCTACACAAACACAAATTGTAAGAATCAATTGAGTAGTTACATCAAATTTATCAATTGATTTATTTGTTTGTTTGTTCTAGATTATTTGCAATTGTTCATTTAGCAAAATTTTGCAATCGATTGATGTTAAAGGTGATTGGCCAAAACGCATAACTTCATGTCGATCATCCATCTTTCATACATATAAAATCTCTCCAACAACAACATCGACCTATCATCGTTCATCTTACAAAGATCGTCCACAATTTCTACTCGAACGATTCGATTATAAACTTAAGTCTATATGTAAACATATACTTGAATCATCGACGATTTGGGATATTGAAGCCGATGATTTAACCGAACATTTAGCCGTTCTATGCGATGTTGCTTTACTTATATTCGATTATCAATTGAATTTATTACGACAAATTGAAGTGACAGGTTTTAAAGTAAGTACAGATCGTTTCGGTGGTTGGCTCATTGCGGATTATAATGCATCGTGTATTTGGCAAATACGACGAAATGAATATTTGAAAGCAAATAAAATCTTACATGTCGAACGACCCTGGTCGGTTATACTCGAACAAAAAACGTGGACATTAATTACACTAAGTGAAACACAAAATCGTGCTAAACGTTTGTTATTTTTCTCAATGAAAAATATTCCTGCATCACTTGTAACCAAGGATTCATCATTATCATCATTAGGACAATCTCAAATATCGAATTCATCATCAACATCATCAGTTTCGGAATCTTTATTGTAGAACGATCATATTGAAATATCTATTTAACTGTAATTTTATTTTTTATTTCTCTTATTCTTTTCTTTTCGTTTTTTTTCTCTCTCTTATAGTTTTTATCTAATCTATTTTTTTTAAATCGAAAGTAACTAAACAAATCAAATTTCGTTTGTTTTAATCATGCTTAGAGAATATTTTTTTTCAAAAAATAAACAAATTTTTCTTTTGTTTATTCTATTAATCATAGTAACAAGGGTTTTGAATTAAAAAAAATAGACGACAGACCTTTATTTCTAAATACATACTACAAGAAAAAAAACAAGATTAGTCAGTGAAACTTGTTGGATCGACTTCTATGACAATTTCGGTGATATCATCATCGTCATCGTTGATATTGTTATTGACATCTGTTTCCGTTTGAATCGATTTTTCAGGATAGACTTTTGAATTAAATTCATTGAGACATGAAAAAACATGATCATGTTTTCTTTTTATTCGAACGTATTTATCGTTTAATTCTTTGTAACGTTGATCGAATTGTTGATCGTGTGAAAGTAATTTGGCACAGAGAATTGCATTCTCAGTTTGACATTTACCCAATTCGAGTTGTGCTTGATCAAGACGATCTTTCATAACTTGAATTTCGATGTGATGATTATTAGCATTGAATTTATTTTGTATACAATCGATTGGTTCTTCTTTGACAATTGTTTTCATTGTTGATGTTTCAGTGAATTTCTTCATTTTTACTTCATATGATTGGACCATAACATCATAATCTGATTTTAATTTTAGCGTTGATGCACATTCAATATCTTAAAAATAACAATTAGAAAAGGAAACAAAAAAAATGATTTTGAGATTCTACCGAGTTGTTTTCGTAATGCTTGAACAGTATCATAAGCAGTATGAGAATAAGCTTGTGATTCATCCAACGATTTTTTTAGAATATTAATGTTTTGTTTTAATAATTGATTTTCTTTCAATAATTGTTCGTGTGCTGCTTGATTTATATTTTGTGACATTAAACTTGGTATCTTCGGTTGATTCGTATTTATATTTGTTTCCGGTTGATAGATACGCATAACCACGTGTGTACCGTTAATGGTGTGATTATGGTTACTAAGAATTGTACTAGCAACCGATGAATCAACAAATTTAACAAGAGCATCTGGAAAGAAATTCATCTGTGTGTGTTTTTTTCAATTGATTAGATTCAAACTTACAAGCTTCTTTATTTCGAGATTGAGCAGCTGTTCGGAGATGAAATCGGGCAATTTCGCCGAATTTTCGACAATATTTTTTTAGAACTATCTCAGTTAAATTATTGATTTTAGTTATAGCAACTATTGTATCACGATCGGGAGGCATATCTAAATAAATTCAAGTTATGACAGGAGATATCTATATATATTCATTAGGCTCAAACAGATAAATCATTCGAAAAAATTGAAGTGAAAGAAGTCATTAGAAGAAATGTGCAGTTATTGCTCGTGGGAATCACCACTGCAAAAGATATTTACTGATAAGAATTATAACCCAATAGTGTGTTATTGTCTTTGATGTCGTATATATGATCTGTTGATTGTCTTTCTAATGTTGATCGATTTATTATCTAGAATGATAACGGTTTGTTCCGGTCGACGTGATATAGAGAGACAACAGAACGCAAAGAAATTATTCGAGGTAATTAGTGTTTGTCAGTGAGTATCTGTTCAATTTAAAATAACGTATAAATTCAAACAAAAACACGTACTCGTATTAGTAGATGATGTGTATGTGCAACGCTTTTCATAAGGCCATCGATTCATTAAACTCGAAATCTTCTATATCTATAGGAAAAATATAAACTATTGTGAAAATTGAGGAGAAAGAACACCTTTTATATCAATACGTACCCATTACATGCTATTCCCCTATTCCCTTATTCCCCTATTCCACTCAAGTCTTGCATAACATATATAATTAGTACTTTTGTAATAAATTCATTTTATTTTTGTCAAAATGATTTTGTAGCAAAATCGTATCCCCCAGCATATGTTTACTCCAAGTATACAATCAATATTTTATTGATAAGATAAAAGTTATACGAATAGAAAGATTA
>Ga0209915_1002334_pt1 | contig 20612 bp, 20 predicted proteins | sample ThiBiot_750_plan_FD_183952 | JGI IMG/M metagenome (GOLD analysis project Ga0209915, IMG submission 183952) | Wastewater bioreactor microbial communities from Cape Town, South Africa - Thiocy_cont_750_plan (SPAdes) | ecosystem: Engineered > Bioreactor > Thiocyanate-remediating > Anaerobic-Aerobic... | reverse complement strand
TGCATCACCACCACACAGCCTCACGATGGCGTCGCGAGCCGTCCTGCGAGTGATGCTGCTCTCAGCCAATGCCACAGCGCCATCACGTGGTTCATCTCACGCGGCAGGCTACGATCTGTACAGGTATTATCCACGTGGTTCATTTGGCCGCGTTGTGTTGCGTTGTGTTGGAGTGCGGTTACCAACGCGCTCGAATGCAGTGCGTACGACTACACGATCGAGCCTCGTGGAAAGGAGCTCGTCAAGACAGATATCGCCATCGCGCTTCCTGATGGATGCTACGGACGAATCGGTGCGTGTGGCGGTGTTTGGGAGCATTGGACGAGCACGACGAGCACCAGCGAGCTCATGGAACCTCGGTTGGAGTAGCGCCTCGGTCGTCGCTGGCTTGGAAGCACCACATTGACGTTGGCGCTGGCGTGATCGATCCCGACTATCGGTACGTACTCGCACAAGCGCGAGATCAAGGAGATGGTTACATTTATGCAAGGCTTGTACATTGACGATGCCTAATGGTGGCGGCGGTATCATATCAGCGGCAACATTGGCGTCGTGCTGTTCAACCACGGCTCGGAGCACTTTGCTATCGCCAAGGGTGATCGCATCGCACAGTTGATACTCGAACGATTCGTTACGGCTGATGTCGAGACTGTGGAGCAACTCGACGAGACTCAACGAGGCGAGGGTGGATTCGGTTCGACAGGTCGACAGTGAGCAATGCGTGTGAGTGTGCTCTCTCACATTGAATGAAGCAAGCGCCCTCGCCAAGTTGCAATCGAGACCACGGTGGTCTTCGATCAACACCTCGAGGCTGCCGAGGTCTTGAGGAAGACTCGCGTCACTCGATCACCGACTGCCGGTCCGACTCGTGATCGTTGGTCGCTCGACACGAGCGATGCAATCAACGACGGCTGTGGCAGCAGTGTCGAGCCGCGTGCTTGCGTGCGAGTACTTGAGTCGTTCGATGACGTGCTGCTCGACGCAGCGGGGCCTCGGAGGCGGAGCTTCTCTTGTTCCAGCGCCTCGACGAGCAGCAGCGGAGTGGGATAGGCCGACACGATGGCGGCCGCTCGGATGGCCGAGCATCCTGGTATCTGCATCAGCTGCTTTGCGAAGACCTCGGACACGGTCAGGTTGCCGCTCTTGCTGAGACGGCTCCGAAACACGTCCAGTCTCTCGTGTGATTGCGACAATCGTTGCGAACAGTTCGAATACTGTTCAGCAAGTAACCGACTGATTCGCACTGCAGCGTCGTACAAGCACACACATGAGTGAACGAGTGAACGAACGAGCGAGCGAGCGTCCTCGCGTGGCGTACCGAGCTGAGCTGCTGTCTGGTGCATGTCGTCTGTGCGATAGATTCGGAAGCCTCCTGACACTTGCAGCGATGCAAGGGCCGATTGGAAGGTCTCCAAGGTGATTGGCGAACGATGCGACGCAGCTCGGAAGGCAGTGGCGTTCGCGACGCCCTCGATGAGATACGCGATGCTTCGGACGTTGCTCTTGCTCAATCGAAAGCGCTGCTCGCGATATCGACCATCGACGATGCTGGCACAGAGGTCTTTGACGGTCTTTCGCTCGATGATATGGTCGAGAACAATGTCGCCGTCGGAGTGCAGGTCGCGGTCGAGCGGACGCGCGATCCAGAGGAAGTCTCCGACAGGCAGATCGGCAGCCTCGGCGGAGAGTCCGGCGTGCGAGTGCTCCTGCTCGATCAATTGGCGGAGCGCATCACGGGAGACGCCACCACGGCCTACACGACCTGCGGTGGATCTTGATGCGACCTCGCGATGGTCGACAAGCAGCATGACGCGATAGCGATACCGGCGATCGGGCGGTTGCGTGTCGTGGAGTGTTGCAGGCGTGGTGGCCACAGGGTCGGGCGTTGTTGCATCAGGAGCCACGAATGCCAGTGGGACAGTGGCATCGGAAGCATTGCTTCGGTGGGTGGCTCTCGGCGCCGATGCGGCAAGCGTGTCTGAGTGTTCGGGCGCGAGGCTTGCGGCGACTTGTCGGCCGTACTCGGAGAGAGCGTAATCGATGCGGTTGCTCGAGACGATCAATCCACGCTTGAGCATGGTCGGAAGAGCACGCTTGATGCGTACTTCAGAGGTGGCATCAAGTTGATCGAGCTGGAGCATTGATTGATGAGTCAGTGAGTGCGAGCTCGAGAGAGTAGGCGCATGATGATGTGGACAGCGAGCAGTACCTGCAACGCCTGCTGAATGCGAAGGGAGAGCTCAAGCTTGCCGCACGGAACGTCCGGCGTCTGATACAGCGATCGTAGTATCGCCCATGGAATCGACAGGCGCTTGGGTCGATAGGTGGCATCTCGTTGTTGGTTGGGGTTTTCGTTCTCCGAGTCCGACACGGCCACGTCGAGAGCGAGCGTCTTGGCGCGCTTGGCTGGTGGCGCGACGGCTGCGGCAGAGAGTGGCTGCTTGCGCTTGAGGGCGGCGGACTTGTGGTTCTTCTTCTGAATCGAAGCCACGAGCTGGTCGAGCTTCTGCGCCACGTGGGGGCCGACACCTTGCAGCATCATGGCCTCGGCACCACTCGCCAGCGGCACGGGGAACAAGCGCAACGACTCGATCGCCTTGCGATAGGCCGACGCGAGAACGACTCGTTCGTTGGCGATGGCGCTCTGCTCCAGTTGTGCGAGGTAATCAACGAACAACTGATTGGCACAACAACTCCTCGTAGTGGTAGTGGTTATCGTCGTAGTCGCCATTGTACTGCAGCGATCAGAGGACGTGTTGTTGAGATGGTTTGAGATAGTTTGAGACGGATTGCTGCTGTTGTTGTGGTTGTGGCATCAAGAACAGCAGCGAGCGCGCGCAACGGCAGCGATTTTGGCGGGAAAGACATTGTTATTTCGCGCTCTCTCGCCTCAGGTTGTCTTTCTCTTCTTCGCCCGCGCACAGCAGCAGCAGCGCCACACCTCGCGACCGTATGATGGATATCAATGGCGTCGCTGCCTCAACCTCCGACGCAACCACGATGAATAGTACCTCCATGAAGTCGTCTGATACGCATAGAGATGCTGGTACTCCCGCGGCATCGTCGGGCACCACCGCTGCAGCGCAATCATCATCTTCATCAGCATCAGCGAGTGGCCTCGATGCGCAGCAGCGCGACTTGAACGGCAGCTCCGGCAGCAGTAGCGGTGGCGAGAGCTCGAGTGGCACCAGCATCGATGACACCATGGAGACATCTACGTCGAGCACCGATCAAGTGGCACGAGAGGCGACTGGTGTTGAGAGTGGCTCTTCGACGAGCATCGACGACGGGTCGGCACCTGCGCGCTCACGCAAACGCAGGCGCGAGGAGCTGATACTCTCCGACGTGCGTATGACGCTCGGCAGTCCGGTACGCAGCCTCACTGCGCTTGCCACCGCCGTGGTGCTACCAACACGCCATTGTGGTGGGGTTGGCTCGATCCGCGAGCGAGGCACAAGTCGAGTAACACCGATCGATGCGATGTGTGCCATGCTTGTTCCGCTGTCGCTCGTAGAAACTCGGGTCGCGCCGAACCTTGACCAGCGCCGTGGCGGGCTTCACACCTGCCGTAGAACAATGGCGAGAATATGCCGAACAGATCGAGAGCGAGAAGGAGCGTCTCGAGGCGATCGAACGTGAGCGGCGGCGTCGGGTGCGCGAACATCAAGAGGCCAAGCATGTCGGCGAGTGGAAGCTGCAGTACGAGCTGGAGCCCGAGCGCTTTGGTACGCGCTGCGTTGCTTGTGGCGCGAGAGGCGCTGTGAATGCGTGCTGATGGTCGGTGTCGTACAGTGCCCAACTCGACGATCACGCTCTTTCATCGAGGGACCTTCTTGAAGGAGCTGGCGCGTCAGCTCGTGCGAAAGCAACAGGGCCTCGACGACAGCACTGAGGCAAGTGCCTCTGATGCGGTGGCTAGCTCCACGAGCACGAGCACCGACACGAGCACCAGTTCCAGCACGAGCACGAGCACGAGCACGAGTACCAGCACGAGCACGAGCACGAGCACGAGCACCAGCACGAGTTCGAGTTCGAGTTCGAGTTCGAGTTCTTCCTCCAAGCCAAGTCTTGTTGATAGCACTGGCAGTCGCGCTTCTGAACAAGTGGTCGCGAACGGTGTTCACAACGATGCAGCCAAGACCAAGAAGGACAAGGACAAGGATAAGACCAAGATCAAGCAGGACAAGGACAAGGACAAGGACAAGGACAAGGACAAGGACAAGGACAAGGACAAGGACAAGGACAAGGACAAGGACAAGAGCAAGAGCAAGAAGGACAAGGATAAGACCAAGAAGGACAAGATCAAGAAGAAGGATACGACCAAGGCCAAGGATGGTGTGACGATAGTCGATGACAAGCCCAAGCTGCCGAAGCCCGCGAGTAATGGCGATCACGCAGCGGCCTCGAGCGACAACCAGCACCTGAACGGCGATGACGACCCAACGACGACACCCGCTACGACATCGACGACGCCCAAGAAGCGCAAGGCAGCCGACAGCGCCTTGCAGCCGGCGGCCAAGCGCGCCAAGCTTCCAACAGCCGAGCCGATATCGTTGAAGATCGCGCGCCTGCCACCCAAGAAGCGCGAGCTGGTCGAGCGGCTCGCAGCGATGGGCTACACCGAGGCGAAGGCCTTCCGGGCGCTCAAGGCCTCGCAGTGGTCGCTCTCTCTCGCTGTGCACCGCATTCTGATCACCGTGTAACGTATCCAACCAACCATCCATCCATCCATCCAGCTCTCCACCCCCAACCATCTCCGCGTGCCTCTGTTTGTGTCGCCCGCGCCGCCTCGTGTACCATACTGTAGTGACAACAAGAAGAACAACAACAAGAGAATAACACCTCACCGTCATCGATTGGGCGAGAGCGCGGGATGGCTGCGAATAGCGGGTCGATACATTTACACAGATGGGTGGGAGGCTGAGCAACAACATCATCGAGGACGACAACAAGACGACGGCGACGACGACGCAGCGTGTTGTTCACCTTCCATCAAGCACCCGTAGGAACGTAAGTGACGTACGCACACTCACACACAAACCTCAAAAAGTTGCGTGAGTGCGCCTTACGAAGACTGTAACGTCGAGGCGGCGAATTGGTCACTGTCACTGGGAGGCGGAGGCGCAGGAGCATGATCCCATGCCGAAGCAGGCGCGAACTCCTCGATCGCCGGGTTCGAGGAGGACGAGGGGGCAGCAGTGGAGGCGGTGGTGGTCGGGGGCGGCGGCAGGTACGAGATCGACGAATGGAGATGGAAGGTCGAGTGCGCCGAGCCGCTGACCGATTGGCCGAGGTTCTGCTCGGTGCTCTTGCTCAGGAGTGCCTCGGCGAACTCGATCAACTGCGAGCGCAGGTTGTGGTTCGGCACCAGGCGCTTGGAGTACAGCACCTTGTTGGTGAGCGGCGAGGTGTTGTGGGTCTCGAGCCAGCGCTTGATGGCCTCTCGTTCGTAGGTGTGGCCGTCCTCAGCAAACACTGCACGCAGCCGGGTGTTACGGTGCGTTGCGAGGAGTGGGAGCGGCGAGTGGCACGCGAGCGAGCAGCGTACCTGGATCGCACATGAGGTCCTGCGTGATGGGGCACAATAAATACGAGGACGCGACGGCCGAGGCGTCGATGTTGGCCGCATCGAGCTGGAGCATCAGCTGGCCCAGCACCGTGTCCCTCACGGGCTCGTCGTCGGCCTCGGGCGCGTCGGCCAGCGGGATGTTGCCGGTCTCGGCGCCGCGCACGAAGGGACACGCCTTCGAGTGCTTGACGTGCTCGGTCCACGGGTCGTCGTTCGGGTCCCAGCGCACGAGCGCGACGCCGCAGCAGAAGCACACGCAGCGATCAATGTGCGACTGCGACGGAGCGTAGATGAAGCCGGACTTGGCCAAGCGATCGGGATTGGCGGCGTAGCTATTTGGCAAGGGCCTGTTCACGAGGAGAGAGAGAGAGCAGATGATGAGATGATGAGTCATCAATACGATGCGATATGGCCGAGAGCAACGAGTGGCAGGAGTAGGAGGAGGAGGTACCAATTGATGAATGAAGCGCGACGACGCTCTTCGCTCAAATACATGGAGTACGCTCCCGTAACGAAGCCACACACGGGAGAACGCTTGCAGTGCTCAGTCCTATCAGCGAGAGAGCGAGAGAGATGGCGCGGAAGATCAGCATCGGAGTATCGAGGGATAGACCAGCCAGCGAGCAGAAACAACGAACCATGGGTCATGGTGGCGATTCCAGTGTACGAGTGCCACGCCACAGCAGAAGCACACGACACGATCGGGATACTGCGGCGTCGGGTGGTGGTAGAAGCCGCTCTTGGCGAGCTTGATCGGTGTCGCGAGGAAGGCCGCGGCGCCAGTGGTATCGGTATGCGGCCATCGACCGAACGAATGTAAACGCCGCTCCTCGAGATTCATCGTGCCGATCGATCTCACACTTACTTACTTGCTTCCACTCGATATAGCTAGCGAGCTCACTGGTGTGGTTCACGGTGGTTGGTGATGGAGTGGGCAGGGGTTGTTGTTGCTTGGAAGTGGCTGAGGTGCGCTGAGCGGGAGGGAACGATGGAACGACCGAGCCACGCGCTGAGGAACGAGAGAGAAGGAGGCGAACAAGCGAAAAAAGCCGCGTGGCGCGCGGTGAAATAGCAGAATATTCGATCAAGCCCCAAACGCTCTATGGAACTTTCCGCCGCGCCTTCCATTTCCTTATTTACTCTCTGCTCTCCCGCTCTCATTCACTCATTCATTCACTCACACACACCACCACAATGTCTCGCTTGGAGCTCGAGGACGACAAGCTCGTCGACGCCGTACCGCTGTTACATGATATCTCGGACTCGTTGCCGCACCGCGAGGAGGTGCTACGGAACTTGCGCGACTTCGAGGAGCCTCCTGGCGCCTCGCTCGCCGCTTGGATCACGGGCATCGCGTGCTTCCCGTTGACGCTGCTCGGCTCGTGCTATGCGCTCGACACGCAGGAGCAGGCCGTCATTCTCTCGTACGGCAGGTATGCCGAGACGGTCGCCGAGCCCGGCATCCACTGGTCCAACTGCATGGGCCGCAGCATCCGCAAGATCTCGACCAAGATCGTCTCGACCGAGATGCACAAGACCACCGTCATCGATCGCGTATGTTTGTGCGAGCAACTCTCCTGGCGTTCTGGCCAGATTGTACGCAGTGACTCACTCGCTTCGTGTGCGTGTGCGCGAGTAGAATGGCAACCCTCTCATCGTGTCGGCGATTCTCAGCTACCAAGTCGTGAACGCCAAGCGCGCCTTGCTCAATGTCGAGAACGTCGCGACCTTTGTGCTGACGCAGGCCGAGGCCGCCGTCAAGCAAGGCCTCTCGCGCTTCCCGTACGAGTCGACCGACGGCTCGCCGTGTCTCAAGAAGGAGGCCAGCCACATTGGCCAGCAGCTGTGCTTCGTGCTGCAGGAGAAGGTGACGCAGGCCGGCGTGCTGGTGCACAGCCTGCAGCTCTCGAACATCTCGTACGCGCCCGAGATCGCCGCCAGCATGCTCAAGCGCCAGCAGGCCACCGCCATGGTCGAGGCGCGCAACACCATCGTCGAGGGCGCCGTCGACATTGCCTGCCACGCGGTCGAGAAGCTCGAGGCACGCGGCATCAACATGGACAGCGAGGAGAAGGTGCGCCTCGTCTCGAACCTGCTGACCGTCATCTGCTCCGAGAGCGAGACGCACACGACGCTGCCGCTGATGAACTCGAACGCCGCGACGCGCCGTTAGTCGTCGTACACGCGAGCCTCTCTCTCCTCGCTGCACGTCTCGCTGACAAGCACGCCTCTCTTAATCTCTATTTCATATCTGTCTGCTGCATCTGTACAATTCTCAATGCCATTGCCGTTGCCGCTCAATAGTACAGCGTTCTCATTCAATGCAATAATTCGCCGCTCGATGACTCCCACACGAATACGCAAACATACAACCAAAACTGTCGCCTCGTGTCCGAGTATCGATCTATCAAGACTCTCACTCGCTCGCTCGCACTTCCTGTGCCGTGAGCATGGGGTCTACTTGGCTGCCAGATCGAGCGAATCGTCATCGGCTTGCACGTCGATGCGCACGTCCTGCATCTCGATCTGCAGCTCGTTGGCCTCGACGCTCTGCGCCACGACCGCTGTCTTGAGCGCAGAGCTGCGATTGCGCAGCCACAACACCACGAACGTGCCGTAGATGATGATCATCACGAGCCCGACGAGGATCGGCAGCCACACGGGTCCGACGTTGTCGACGAGAATGGCCGCCAGCCACGGTACGGTGAGCTCGCCGATCGCGGCGCCGAAAACCAAGAAGCGCATGCTCGCGGCGTTGAGCGTGTAACCCAGCAGCGGCGCCAGTGCCTGACACATGCACGAGCAAGCGTGAGGGTGTGTGAGGAGCGCTCGTTGTTGCAGTGCTGTGACTGGTGGTTCGTACCATCGCCGTGGGGAACATGCTAGCGACCGAGATGCCGAACCCAATGCAACAGGTCCACCTATGCAGACATCACTCGCGAGTCAGCTGAGACACACACCTGCAGTTGACTGAGGTGGCGCGAGGGTGAGGCGCTCTCGTACATGGCCCACGCCTCGAACGGGAACACCACCAGCACGAGGGCCGACAGCACCGAGCCGAGCGAGTTGAGCGTGATCAGCGTCGGCTCCGACACGAACATGACGACCACGATCGACACGATGCGCATGCCGGTGAACGACAGCCAGAAGACGGCCGTCACGTACGCGGCCGCGCTCTCGGACATGCCGAGCATGCGCGTCGAGTAGACGCCGATCATGCCGCCGAACGCCACCTCGATGCCGACCAGCAGCAGCAGCATGATCGAGATGAACACAACGACCTCGGTCTCGCGTCCGCCGCCTTGTGTCGGGCCACTTGTCGGTGCCGTGGCGTCTGTCGTCTCGGGGGCTTGCTTGTCGAGAGTCTCGTCGCCGTCTCGAGTTGCCAGCTGCTCCTTGGTCGCGTCGGCGGCAGCGGCAGCGGCAGCGGCGTCGGCGTCGTCCTGCTGCGACTTGGGCACGATCGGAATGTGCGCGATCGAGAGCGTGAGCGCCGTCGATGCTCCGACCGAGAGCGCCATCAGCAAGTAGGTCGAGGTGACCGAGAAGTTGGCGGCCACGACACCGACCATCACCGAGCCGGCGCCGAAGCACGCGTGCAGGAACTGCATGGCGGCCGTCAGCATCGAGTCGCCCTCCCACAGCCACACGAGCAGCACGTTGCCGCCCGTGTCCGAGCAGCCGACGCCGACGCCCGTGAGAAAGTGCGCTGCCACGACCCACGCGAACGACGGCAGCAGCGATGTCATGTACAGCGAGATGGCCATCATGTGCAGGCACGCCGCGAAGGTCACGCACGGCGCGCCGAGGTCGTACATCTTGCCGAGCAGCAGCGAGCCGAACAGCGCGCCGATGCCGCGCGCCGCGAACATCCAGCCCATCTGCGACAGACTCACATGGAGCTGCGAGGCCAGCGGCTGAATCGTGGGTCCCAGGGCGCCGAGCGCCAGGCCCATGTGCAGGTAGCCGATGCCGAAGATCAGCGACTGCACGAGGCGCACCCACTTGACCATCGTGCGTGTGGCGCGTGTGTGTGTCGATGGGATGAGAAGGATGAGATGAGAAGCGAGTTGGCTCATTCGTCTCGCTGCTCGCTCGCTGCCTCATCTCGTCGTTGGTGTGCTTGGTCGACAAGGTGCGGAGCTTCTTACCCTCTCTTAGTGGTATGCGGCGATTGTCTGGCATGGAGGGAACTGCTGGCGAGGCAACTCACTCGTGATTCAGAGCGACTGCTTCTGGTTGATATGGACCGGGGATGGATGATTCCGAGCGAGGATATTGAAGTCGATGAGTCTTCACACCTTGGTGCAGGAGCTCTCGGTGAGGTTAAGCGAGCGACTTGGAACACCTCAACCCCCGTGGCAATCAAGCGGTTGTTCTTCATGGACACCAGTCCTGCGGCTCTTCGGGCGATGGGAGGCGCTCTTGACGATTTCACCCGAGCAGCAGTGCTTCGTGACGTCATCAGGGAGTGCAGTATCAACTGGTCACTTCGACACCCGAACATCGTGACGTTCCTTGGAGTTGGTGTCGATTCTATCTCGAACGAACCTCGACTGATAGTGACTGAGTTCATGGAACGAGGCAATCTTCACGACGAGCTCTATCCTGGAGGAGAGGTGCCTCGACAAGGAGCTCCGATGGCTCTTGGTCGATTGGCCTCGATCTTGCTCGATGTTGCTCGAGCACTTGTTTACTTGCATTCTCGAAGGCCGCCAATGCTTCACCTCGATATCAAGCCCACAAACGTGTACATTGATCGATCAGGAACGGCCAAGGTTGGAGACTTTGGCGAGTCTCGTGTCTTCGAGGGAGGCGAGACCTCCACGCGAGAGGCGTTTGGCATTGGAACGCCTGTTTACATGGCTCCCGAGATGGCGATCCAAGGTGGCCTGAGAAGATCGCCTGTGGACATGTTCTCGTTCGGTGTCATGGCATGCGAGATGTCGTCTGGCAGGCCTCCCAACCCCGGCCCACAAATCGTTCGCGTGGGAACGCACTACCGCTTGGTCCCTGAGCGAGAGCGACGAGCAGCAGATATCGAAGCGATCCAACACCGTGAGATTCGAATGCTCGTCGAGCACTTGATTGAAGATGATCCTGATCAACGATGGAGCGCCAAGCAAGTGCAATCCTTCCTCGCACCGCTCGCCGCTCTGGGAGCCGACTCTCAGATTGCTCCCGCACCACAACAACGAGGTATGGCATCAGTGGCGTCTACCCTCATTATCCCTCCGCTCATCCATTCTGGGAGTGTCTTCAGATATCGACATCGATGCTCTCCGAAGAATCACAGACCTTGAGCAGCAACTGAGCGCAGCAACCCTTCGTGCGGACAGAGTGCTTCGAGGTACTCGATCGTCCACTCGCTTGCCGCATTACTTCCCTCCTTGCCACTGACCATCACGATATTGCACAGCACTCGAGATGGCACAACAACATATCAGCGAGCAACGATTCATGTCGGTCATGTGCAAGACTCCACAATCGTTCCAAGTCGTGCGAGTCCTTGGAAGTGGAGACTTTGGCACGGTGCTCGAGGTTCGCTGCATCGAGCCAGGCCACTTGTGGCCCGACAAGCGATACGCCATGAAGGTGTGCTTCAACTTCGACATGAGCACCACTCAGGCTCGAGGAAAGCTTGTCAACGAGTTCCTCGAGCTCGTGAGGCTTCCCGGCCATCCCAACGTCATTCGGTTCCTATGCGAGTTTTTCGACGAGATCGACGACTCGATTCGACTGCACTTGCCCCCGTTCGCTCGGGAGCAATCAGTGATTCGAGATCGATCGGGATCGCGCAACCGAAAGACGCAGTTCTTCGTTCTCGAGCTGGTTTCAATGACTCTCGAGAGGTTCTTGAACGAGCGGTACGCGGCTCCTGCTACGGTACCCGAGCGAGTTGTGCGCATGATCATGTCTCAAGTGTGCTCGGGCTTGATGCATCTCGAGCGCAACCACATCGCTCATCGAGACATCAAGCCCAATAACATCTTGGTCGAGATCAATCCACGCCACCGAGCTGCGGATGCCATGTCGCATCCGATCTCGCGATGTGTCATCACCGACTTTGGCACAGCATGCAAGCTCAGCCCAGACCTCAAGAGCACGACGGTAGTTGGCCTTGGAGGAGCAGTGATATCGTCATCGTTGTGGGGAAACCCGCATCACATTGCGCCAGAGCTCCACTCGACTCTTGGTGCCGCCATGAACGCGCAACGATCAGCGCGCGAGGCTTGCGGAGTGGAGCTGGATTACTCGAAGCAAGCAGTGTTCGAGCTTGGCGTCCTTGGATTCGAGATCGTCAACGGCTCGGGCCCGATCGATGGATATCCTGAGTCTGTCGCCAATCGTACGACGCGAACAGTGCGATACGACGACAGCCACATTGCAGAGATCCCGCGAGACCGACTCAGAGCGGACCTCGGAGCGATGCTGCGCACGATGGTGTCGTTCGATGCGAGGCAACGACCATCTCTCGGCGACGTGCTTGCGCTGTTCGATCCAGAAGGCGAGTTCTCTTCAACGATCTGAGCATGAGGGCTCCATCACAGCCCGATTGTTGAGCAATGATCAGCGCATCGATTTGTACCACTACCATTACATTGTAGATTGATAGATGGATAGATTCTCTTGGAGTAAACGCGCGAGTCACACTTCATTCTCTCTTCACCACACGCGCAACCACGTCGTCGTCAGCCGATCATGGCAACAGCAGCCAACCTGGAGGCGCTCAGCATCTACCGAACTACGGGCGATGCAGTGCGTGCCATCGAGATGTTGCGATCGATCTCGGACGAGCCGGAGCCCGAAGTGGCGTTGAGCCTCGCGCAGCTGACGCGTGTGAGCGCCAGCACGCAGCACGACCTCGAGCGCACTAACGAGCTGCTCACGCAGGCGGTCGAGCGCAGCAACGCGATCCTGCGCGAGTACGATGACGCCAGCCAGACACACCAACGACGACTCACGCCGGCCGACGAGGAGCGCTACCAACACACGGCACAGGTGGCCGAGACGGCGCTCAATGCGCTGGCGCTGCTGCTGCTACAGGAGGGCCACGAGCAGCGACTCGAGAGCCTGCTCAAGTCGGCGGGCTATCGCTACCGACTCGCCGACGCCATCATTCGCTATGCGCTGCCTGAGAGCGCCGAGAGCGTGAGCCTCACAGCCAAGGAACAGCAAGCGCTGCTGCGGACGAGCGGACGCTACGTGAGGGCGATCGACAACGCGCTGCCAGCGGCGGTGCACGAGTCACTGCGGCGCTGGTTGGGCGCACACACGAGCTTCTGGCGCGAGCACCACTACTCGGTCATCCCGCCGTCGGCGTACTTTTCGTATCTGCACGAGCTGCATCCGAGCAGCAGCAGCAACAACGACAGCAACGACGAAGATGCTGCACGAGCACCACCATCGGGGTTCGAGGAGGTGATCGCGTTCGTACACTCGACGGTCGTCAAGCTGTTCCCCAAGGCGGCCGAGGCTCGGTACGCCGAGTGGTGGGCACACTGTCGACCTCACTCGAGCGGACACCAGCTGCACTTCGATTCGGACGACGAGGGTCGCGGTGGCGTTCGCAATCCGATCGTGTCGAGCGTGATCTTCCTCGATGCGCGAGTCGGCGGGCCGACGCTCGTGACCAATCAGCCGTTCGGCAGCCGCAAGCTCGCCGACCACGGCTGGCTCGTGTCGCCGAGCGAGAACCGCCTCGTGGTGTTCGATGGCTCGATGCTGCACGGCGTCATTCCGGGCCGAGGACTCTCGCCGCTGATACAGCACCAAGCGCCAGCCGGCACGGACGATGGCAAGCGGCTGACGTTGATGATCGCGTTCTGGAAGGACGCCGTGTGGCGGCCGTCAGCGAGCGAGGAGCCCGGCGCCAACCGAGTGTTCCCGAGCGCGAGCTCGACGCGCTACTCGTGGCATCGTGCCATGTTGGCGCCACTGCCGGACGACGTGAGACAACAAATGCGCGAGCATCCGGAGCCGATTGCGGTGCTGCCGCGAGCGGTGGCGCCCGTGTGGCAGGACGTGGACGCACACGAGAATGCGCGCAACCTCTGCTCGGCCGCGTCGCTGCGATTCCTACCCGAGTACTCAGTGTGCTGGCAAGGCTTCTGACGACGTTGCTATTGCAGTTGCTATTGCTGTTATTGTTGTTATAATATCCACCATTCGGCGTGTGATTCGTGCGATGGAGGGCAGGCAGGCTGGTGGGGCGTCTATGGTACACGTCGAATAAGTTACTCGGGAGTGGCTGGCAGCGGCTCCCAGTTGGCCGTGCAGTCGCGCACGCCGTAGGTGAGGAAGTAGCCTTCCTCGGGGTAGCGGTGCGTGTCGCCCTTGCTGTCGATGATCTCGAACCAGTACGTGAGGCACGTATCATCGCGGCGTTGGTAGTCGATCTCGCGCGGAGTATGGGCGTAGTGGAGCACGCCACGCTCGGCGGCACCGAGCGTCACTCGAATGGTGAAGCCGGCGTTGTTGATAAAGACTCGCGCTCCACCAGGGCCGCCTTGGTATGGATCCTACTCGAGAGCGAGAGAGAGAGAGAGAGAGAGAGTGAGCGAGCTGTCGACTTGATCGTGCAACGAAGAAGAGCGTACCTCCCACGTGACCATGAACTCGATCGATGGTGGGTTCGGCAGCTCGGTACGAAGAAAGTGAGCGCCGACAGCGATCGTGTGCTTCTTGACGGGAGGTCGATTGCCGAGGTAGATCATCCACAGATGCGTGGCAGGCGGCTTGGCGATGGCGACGGTCGAGTTCGTGCCATCGTCGTAGCCGATCGCCTCCTCGGCCACCTTGACTTCTTGTCCGAGGTTCACGTACGAGATGCCAATCTCCTGTTGTGTCGCTCGGTGCATCGTTAGCGCGAGCACCAGAAGCTGCAGCAACAAGGGCTCTCGCGCTGCAGCCGCGTACGCTGTACTTCATATCGAGTAGCATCTTGCGATGATCCGTGGCAGTAACATCTCTGCATCAAGCATTGTGAGCAAGCATCAACGAGGGGCGCGTAGGGCGGGCATCTCACGTACGGTGTGCAGAGGCCGTTGTCCATTCGCTGGCACAGCAGTCTATCGACGGCTTCGAAGGGCGTGGGCGCATTGAGCAGCATCACCTGCGACGAGTACTGCCCGATATCGGTGCCAGTGTACTCGCCCTTGATCATGGCGCGATGCTTCTCGGCCTCCTTAGCAGCACCCCGTGCCAGATTGAAGTTCCAGTACAGCGTTTGGTGATAGGCCGTCGATGCAAGGGCGTAGATACTCGCCCTGCAGACCAGCAGCGAGCGAGTGAGCGAGTAGGAACGCGACGACGCAGCATGGCACAAGTCGTACTTTGGTGGTGAGCTGCTGGAAGCCGCGAGGAAGGTCATGTGGAACTGATAGGGTGATGTACGTGCTCCATTGATCAGCAGCATCATGGCGCGCTCATGGTAGGAGGGCACGCCATCTGGTGGTGGTGGCGACAACGATACGATGCGCGTGAGCACTATCGCGATGCTACGAGCGAAGTCGAAGGAGGAGCGAACCTTTGGGGACTCCATTGGGCAACGTGAGATGGATATCAGGAGCCTTGGGGGCCTTGGGAGCGGCTGCGGGTTTCGGCGCCTTGGCAGAGTCGCTCTTGGAGGCAGCAGCGGTGCCGGTGTTGGGCGCAGCAGCGTCGAGCGACGACGATGATGATGAAGCGCTGCTGGCGTCGAACAAGGGAGGCAGCAACGATAGCAGCAGGAGAGCGATGGCGCCGATGGCAACCACGAACCAGTACTGCACGAATACACGCTCGACGATCTTCTCGCGTTTCGAGAGATGCAGCGTGTGCCCGCGTCGCGACGAGGAGCTGGCAGTCGTCGTTGGCAGCACGCCACTACCACTCGTACTCGTACTGCTGACGTGGACGACATCGGTATCGCCACTGCCACTATGCACAGCGACACTTCGTTCGCGTACTTCTGCCATATCGCCCCCGCCTCCTCGTTGCAAGACCGAGGAGAGATTGCAAGCGAGCGAGCGAGCGAGTTGAGCAGACAATGAGCAAGTGATTGAGGGATAGAGAGCGGGTTGCTGTTCTTCTCGTCGTGTCATTCTGCTGGACACGTGGCCCGCCATTACCCGCCGCTCTCGGCGCATATCTTCCTTCTTGCCGAGATGCGCGCCCGGTCAAATTACCGCCACCGCGCGCGATACCTCCCGTGTGCCGATCTGCCACCGCGCGCGTCTCTCTCTCCGTGTGCCATGAGCCGGTGCGTGGTCGAGCGGCGCTCCTCGCTGGCGCGGGAGGGCGAGAGCGCGGAAGGGCGCCAAAGGCAGTTCGCTACCAAAGCGGTAATGCCGTTCGCGGCGCCGGGTATGGCCTACCTCGGCGGTGGTTGCTGCGGGCGAGCCATCATCGCGCCGCTGCTCTCGCTCGCACGCACGCATCCTCGCCGCGCAGCCACTCTCTCGCTCTCGTACGCGCACTCACTCGCGCCGTCGATCGGTCGAGGCGCGGCCGTTGATTCAAAGAGCGCGCGAGTGTTTGAGGTGGTGGTTTGGGTCGTGTTCGGGGCGCGTATTACCGTTTCGGGCGGCGCGCTACCTTGCGTGGAGGAGCGCGCTCTCGTGGTGGCGCGTGGTGCCTCAGAGACGTCGGCGCAGCGTCGCGACGCACTCAGTGTGCGCCGTCCGTCGAGGCGCGAGAGTCCCCGTCTCCGCTCGCGCTCCTTCCGTTCGCTGCCGAGAGGCGGAGCGAGGTTCGAATCTCGACGCAGCGGCACCTCGCTCGTGGCTGCTTCGAACCGAGCGAGCGCGCGCACACGCTCTCGCTCACTGCCGCGCGCGCCTCGTGATCTCGCCACGGATCGCGTTCAGATCTCGTATATCGCGTGAGAGCGAGAGTGAGCGAGCCGGAGAGTGTGCGAGCGAGCGAGAGCAGCTGTGGTTCGCCTCGTCGAGTGGTGCTCTTCGTTGCCATCGACGCGCCCTCCTCGCTCTCGCTGCGGCAGCCGCAACGACGAGGCGGCGGCTCGTGGGCGCCTGAGGGACGCGTGCTGCAGCTGGCACGATCGCTGCGTGCGCTATCGGTGACGCCGCAGGCGCCTCCCATCGACACCGGGTCTTCTTGGCACTTAGTCTTATTTAAGGACGCTTCAGGCGCAAGAGTCAGCGAGGCTTCGTGTGCGTGTGTTGACGTTGCGTACAGGTACGCGCCACGCAGCGTGCGATAGATCAGCGTGCGGCTGCAACTTGATCGATCGAGCGACTTGTACGCGAGATTGAGTGGTTGAGTGAGCGTCGGTGTGTGAATATCGTGTGCGTCACGTAATTGACGGAGTCGAGTGCTTCGCTTGGTGCTGGTGAAGAGGGCTCAGTCTCCGCCAGTAGCAGTAGCAGCAGCAGATCAGATCAGATCCGATCCGATCCGATCGCCTCGTCTCCTACCTTTGAACCACGTATGTCCCGGGCCATTTCGCTGTTTGGCGGTGGTGGCCGTGGTGCTATTGCTCTCGGTGTGCTTTGTGCTGCAGCGCGCGGCTGTGAGCCTTTTTGGTGGTCTCGTTTGGTCTGTGGCGCAGCGAGGGCAGCGCAAGCTGGCCTGCGAGGCAGCCAGCACCAGAGCAAAGATGCCAAGCTGGTTTCGTCGGAGAGATATCCAGCCTCTTGATCGGCTCGTGTGCCATAACCTGCTGTTACTCACACCCTCGCGCCGCCCGCTGTCACACTACACAGGCCCTCTTCTTCCTCCTCGTGCCCACTCGATGGCGGATCGCGACTCGTCGTCGTCCTCTTCGCAACCACCGGCAAGCGGCGATGACGGCCGACGACCGTTCTCGGATGGAGATCACGTGTGGCCGGGGCAGCAACGTCCAACAGATCGCGATGGCGGCGTGCCACGAGAGACTCCCGAGCCCTCCGGCAGCCCGGAGCTGCTCGATGCGCTGTGTGCGCAGGGCGAGGCACACTTTCGCGAGCACCGCTTCCGCGAGGCCGAAGCCGACCTCTGGCGCGCGGCGCAGGGCGGCCATGCGCGGGCCATGGTGGTGCTCGGTTTACTGCTCCGCGGCGGCCACGGCCTCGGCCGCCAGGAGCTCGCTTCGCGCACTCTCTTCAAGCGCGCCGCCGAGCTACTCCACCCGTACGGCGTTCATCAGTACGCGTGCAGTCTGAGTCGCGGCTGGGGCACGCATGGCTCGGCCGCCACCGCCACCCCGGCCGCCACTTCCACTTCCACTTCCGCCTCCGCGCCGGCCGCCTCTCCGACACCGGCACGCCGCGCAGTACCCTCGGCCACGGCATCTCCCGAGGTACAGGCACTCGTTAACCTGGCCGAAATACCCGACTCCACGCCGCCGCGCAGGGGCAGCGGGAGCAGCGGCAGCCCGAGTAGCACGAGCGGTAACGGCCACAGTAACGGCAGCGGCCGATCCGGATCTATCAGTGGAAGTGGAGACGACAACGACAGCGACGGCAGCCAGAGCCTCGGCAGCAGCTCGATATCGCCCGTGCCAACCGCCGTCGTCGTGAGTGCCTTCATCCGCGCGCTGTCGTCGCCGGCTCCCTCAGGGAGCTCTGCCACCGCCAGCGCCACCGCCACCTCGTCGTCCCCTTCCCCCTCGACTTCAACGGCCACGACCGTCAGTGAAAGCTCGACGACTTCGGCTGCTGCTCATCACCACTCCGGTGAACAGCACGCTAGATATGCTCTGGACCAGGAAGAAGATATCGACACCTCCTCGGCGACTATCGTCTTATCTCCCTCACCATCGAGCAGCACTACCGCCGCCACAGCGACAGCAAGCTTGTCGTCCGACCTAGATACCTCACCCACCACTCCCGCCGCCGGTCATCGTGCAAGAGCCGATGGCGCACTATCAAACTTGGCTGCTCGAATCTCGGCCGAAGCCGTCGCGCTTCGGTTTCGCTCGCCCATGCTCTCGACCGTGCCGCTGCCTCCGGTGCCGTCGAACCTCTCGGCGCTCCTCGCGCCCAACGCTCCGACGGCGCATCTCGTGTCGACCTCTCCGCTCTCGCCGACGCCCGACGAAGTGTCGCAGCTCGTCGCGAGCGCTCTGCCACAAATCATCGAACTCGCTCACGCCGGCGACTGGATCGCGTGCTACCTCTACGCCTACTCTCTGCACCAGGGCTTCGTCGTGCCGCAGGACCTCGAGGCCGCGCGGGACTGGTACGCGCGCACCGTCGAGCTCCAGCGTCTTCCGGTCGCCATCTTCAACCTCGGACTCCTCGCCGACCCGGCCTTCCGCCTCGTCGACCCGTTCGAGCCCTACGCCGACGACGATGTCGATGACGACGTGCTCGACGACTACGACGAGATCGACACCGACGACATGACCGACGACGGCGAGCGCCGTAACTTCGACGAGCGTCTCGGTGGCGCATCGGACACACTGCCGGCGGGCACCAGCACCGCCGGCGTGGACGCGCTGCGTGGAGTCGACGCTCCACCGCCGCCAGCGTTCCAGCGGGTGCCGTGGCCCAACCAAGCGGCGCTGCTCGCCTTCACGCGAGCGGCCGAGTGCCGCCATACGGTGGCGCAGTACACCTTGGCGCGCATCTACATACAGTGCTCGGAGGCACTGGCGGCCGCGCAACAGTACGGCCTCGACGCTGCTCTCGCGAACCCGAGCGCCTTTGGCGCGTCGTTCGGCTCGGTGCCGTTCGCCGAACTTGGCGAGCGTGGCTTGATGCTGATGCACCAGGTGGCCGAGCAAGACTACCAACTGGCTCTCTTCTTCTTGGCGCGCACCTACCGCACCGGGCGCTTCGGAGTGGCACCCGAACCCGCGCGCGCTCGAGGCTTTGCACTCCGCGCCGCGCAGCTGGGCCACGCGGCCTCGCAGGCGCTCTACGGCCACATGCTTCACCACGGCGAAGGCGGAGACGGTGACGTCGAGGGCGCGGTCGCGTGGTACTCGCTCGCACTCTGCCAGGGCTACGCCGCAGCGCTGATACCGCTGTGCCACGCAAAGATGGACTGTGCCACGAGTGCCGACCACGTCGTGGCGTTGGATCTGCTACTCATCGGAGCTGAACTGCTGGATCTACCTCAGGCTGCCTACGTACGTTACCCGTTCCCAGGCTGCGTGCGCGCTTCGCATGGAAAATACACACCCTGGGCGCGCGCGTGCCAGAGAGCGTGTGTGAGAGAGCGCGAGAGAGCGCGAGAGAGCCTGCGTGCGTATTGTAGATATGAGCGTACAGGCAGGCGCGGAGCGTGAGTGGGTGTGCGTGCGATGAGGCAGATATCGGTCGATGCAACGTTCTCTTGCGCCTAACTAGTACACCTTCCTATTTCTGTTTGGCCTGCCAACCTATCCTGCCTGCCTGCCTATCAATCAATCTACCCCGCATCGTCGTCGGTCGCACTACATCATGGCTGGCACGGTATAGGAACTCGGCTGGCTCTACTCGTCGTCGCACTACATTCCGACCGACGTCTTCGAGGCCGCGAGATGGTTTGAACGAGCTGCGCACGGAAACAGCGCAGATATCCGGCGCAAATCCTTGTACGCGCTCGGTTGTATGCACGAGACCCACGAGCCGCTCTACAATCTCGAGACCGCCTTCATGTGGCACGCCAAAGCTCGACTCGCAGGCCACCGCGGCTCGGCAGAGCACTACACCACTCTACTAACCAGTACGTACATTCCGCCGTGTAGCGCGTATCATTGTGCATCTCGCTCTTTCACTCTCATCTTGACCCTATTGTGACTCGCGCGTGCATGTTACCAACCGATATCTCCACCCCAACTCATGGCGCTCGATCGCTCCTCCTGCTCGTGCCGCCCTCAGACTGGCGAGTGCGCTGGAGGGAGCGTATCCACTTGTACCTGCCCAAGCCGACGCGCACTGTGATCGAAACGCTGCTGATGCTGGCCTTGCGCGATAGCCTCACTGGCTCACCGGTCTTTCCGTCGTCGCCGTTCGTGCTGTTGCCGTACGAGATACTCTGCTTGATCTTTGAGTGGCTGGTGTACTTGCAAGCGCAAAACACGATCTCGCCCGCCTCCGGCACTGCCATCACCGCCTTCACCAATCCGAAC
>Ga0209915_1002329_pt1 | contig 20682 bp, 20 predicted proteins | sample ThiBiot_750_plan_FD_183952 | JGI IMG/M metagenome (GOLD analysis project Ga0209915, IMG submission 183952) | Wastewater bioreactor microbial communities from Cape Town, South Africa - Thiocy_cont_750_plan (SPAdes) | ecosystem: Engineered > Bioreactor > Thiocyanate-remediating > Anaerobic-Aerobic... | reverse complement strand
TTTTTTTTTTGGAAGAAAAACTCAAACATACTGTTGATTTGAAATGCAGTAGGCTCAATGCCGCTTAGAACTTGTAACGATGCTTTCTTTAAGTAAACAATTGAGTTGAAATTTTAGTTTATGTAAACAAAACAAAATGAACATACAATTGAATTTGGTTCTGTTAAACTTTGATCTGTGGAGATGATCTCTGTTTGATCTAAATCTGTCATTTTATATCAATCTGAAAGAGGATAAAGAACAACAAATCGTATCATTCATTCATGAAAGTAGTAGTAGTTCATTTTCTTTGTCTACAGCTCGAGCAACGCGGCGACATCTATCGGTTATTCTTATTTGTAAATTAGGAGCGAGCAAAACTTGAAAATTTTCTACAAATTTCCGCTTTTTTTCTTCATGAAAAATTATTTTTCGTTTGGATTTATTTAAAAAATGAGTACTTTAGCGCAATCTATCGAAACTGTAAGTGAAGAAAAAACTGTCTAGTATTAAATAGAAGCTATTTTTATCGACTTAAAAATAGTTCGAATCCCAATTTGGCTGCAAATCGATAGATCGATAGATGGTTGTCAACAATAGTGTGTACATGAATGAACGATCCAATTGAGACTAGGCGATTGCTAATTAATTCACAAATTGACATCGATGAATGTATAGATTGTTTGTTTGTTGGGGCGAGAGTGAGAACAATTTGATTCACCAAATATGTGTCGAACCAAACTGGAAAAGGTTTGGTTTACGTTGCTGAACGTCTTTTCGGTTCGATGGCTGCATCGAAAACGAAAGTGAACAGGGTGTGATAACCGATGAATTTTCATTCGACGATATCGACGAATCGAATGTTCGGATGATTCATCGATGTTTTTTTTTCTTCTTTTTTATTAATAAAAAAAACAATTGTAAAAAAAATGAAATTAATTTCGAATTTTCTTGCGAATAAAATCGGTTTGTAAATATCCTCAAATTCAACAATCGATCCGATTGGTTGAAGAACGAGAAAAGAAAAAAAATCTTTTTCCTCATCGTCAACAACAAACCTTTTTTTTATTCGATGTTTGTTGTTTTCTTTTCTCCGTCTAAGAAAAAAAAAACACACGCATCGATCTTGCACTTGAATGTCAATTCATGTCAATACACGGACTCGCTTTTCTAGATTATGCTGAAAAGATTTGTTCAGTTGCCAAAATATGAAACGTAAACGAAATGAAACAGCAGTGGGATCAAATAAGATTGCTTGTCTACAAAACGGATCAAACGTTGAAGTTCAACTTGACGATGGCAAATGGTTCGATTTGACGTTCGAAAATCTCGTTTATTGATTTGTTTTCATAGGCATTCGGGAGTGATTGTTCAATGTCAACCGAGAAAATATCTTGTTCAAGTTGATCAACAACAGTATTGGATTGAATCGGATCTTATTCGACCGGATCAAGTAGATTCGATTGGTTTTTAGTGAGAAAATGCATTTGTTTTGTTGAAAATTTAGAAACGAAACGTGAAATTCGAGTATCGGCCCGGTCAATTTCTTCGAAATGAATCGAAATCATCGGCGAATAAACTCGTGTTTACAGATGAAAAACTTTCCTCAACGCCTGCTGATACTTCCAATGGTAGGATTTCACTGTTTTTCTGCTTCGATCGACTGTTTTCCGTTGAATAGATTTGAAAAAGAAACAAAAGAAATCGCCTTTTGTTTGGAAACCAACTCCAATTTCAACAATTCAGAGTAAATTCACTCTCAAACACTCGAAAAATCATCGTGTTTTTTTTTGTTTTTTGCAGCTCGTCGCTCGTCGAAAGTCAATCAAACATCCGAAGAAAACCAACCAGCTCTTTCGAACAGTAAGAATTTCAACGTTCATCAATCGATTCTCATCGAATTTCTAGGTGAAAAACCGCCGTCATCCGATCAAACTCCATCGGAAGTTCTCATTTTCCGGCCAGTTATTCGCTTCGTCGAATCGACTTCGAATAACAATCACAATTCCACTTCTCCCAAACGTAAATTTCTCATTTTCCTCTCGAAAACTTCGACTATTTTGCTTCTACTCAGGTCATTGTTCGACCGACGATGAAAATCTCGCTCTGTATCACATAAACGCTTCGACGGACAGTCGTTCCTCGTCGACGACGAGCACTGAAAATCCCTTTCCGATCGAACAGCAAATCAAAACCGAGCCGAAATCATCGTGTTTTCTCGAGACTCCGCCTCCGTCGCTGCCCGACATTCATTTAACTCAAGAATCCGACTCGACTTTCGACAAACCGAATCAACAATTAAAATCCAAACGAAAACAAGACCGTCCGCAGCGGAAATCCACGCCGATGAAACCCTCGGGTTACCTCTCCGACGAGTACGGCGAGCCGGACAACGATCGACTTCTGTCCGACGACGAGCTGGAAAAGTATTTTCGCGAGCTCAACGAGCCTGTCGAACGTCAATCGTCGACGAACGGACTGTTTGCTCAGCAGCTGTTCACTTATCTTCACAAGAATCCAATGAATTTCGATAAACTCGAACGATTTCGTTTGGAAAACTACGAAACGAGGAACTCTCGTTTGAGTTTAATCTCGAAGATTCTCGAGAAAATCTTCGGTTTATTCCATCAGAAGACTCTCGACGAGCTTCCGATCGAGATTCCCGAGGAAATTCAAACGCACATTCAACTCGGACTCAATCGAATCACCAACGTCAACGTCATTCGAAAGAAAATCTCCAGCAAAACCAAACGTTTACAGAACTTAAAAATGAACAAAAAACGTTCATCACTCAGCCATTCATCGAATGATCAACAATTCCTCCTCTCGCCCGCGAGTCCGCTGACGCCCAACGAAGATCTCCTTTCTCCCAACACGAATCTGACGCAAACCGGTGGCGCTATCGAACAACTTCCCGTTCTGCCCAAAGAACGAGACCTCTACGAGATCATCAGCTGTCTCTGCCATTGTCAAATCGACAATGGATTCATGATTCAAGTAAATCTCTCGAATTTCTCCTCACCCTCAACACCCCGCTTTTCGTTTAGTGTGAAACCTGTTTCTGTTGGTCACACTGCGAGTGTGTCGGTGTGACGGCGAATTGCATTCCAGCGTTTTTCAAATGTTCAGTCTGCACGAGTGCCGAAGGTAAATTTGTCATTTTCGAGCAATTTGAAAGCGAAAATCGAAGGATTTTTAGCGGAACGAACGCCGCAGTGGACGCTGACGTCGATATTCGACGACGAAACCACCGGGTTGTTTCTCACGAACGCGAATAATCCCGAGAAAGTCGCGTTGTTATTGTCCTACGCGAAACGACTGTGGAATTTGCGCGAGCAAATGATCGAGCTGAAGCTTCGATCGACGCCCACGCTGAGATCTTTGCAAAACGCGTTAAGGTGTGATGATTTAACTGAATTATACGAATATGCGAACATTCAGTCAGATCAATTGGCGAATCAGATCGAAGAGCGAAGAGAAAACCGAACGTTTTACGAAACTGTCGCGAATACGATCGATGGACTCGTGGATTCAGTTTGTTCGTCATTATCGAGTAAAATTTTGCTTCGAAAATCTTTTTTGTTGAAAATGAATTTGAATTTCAAGGCTCGTCGTGTTTGTCAATTGAGTTAACCGATTCGAATCCATCGAAATCGACCGGTTTCAACGATGAAATCGATGTGCTAATCTCTCATTTATGTGATGACGATCAAACGAGACAAGTCCGTCGGACGATTCAAAATCGTTACGATCGACTTATGTCGACGATCGACAACAAAATCCAATCGATTCTCCTCGAACATCAAAGTAAATTTCGGCAAAAATTCGCTTGCCAAACTCATTTCGAACCGATTTCAGATCTTCAAACTCAACTTGCATTCGAATTCGGTATAATACCGACGGATTTGTCCGACGAATATCTTTCCTACGATACCTACGAATCAGCATTACGAACCGCTATCGATCGACTCAAATCTTAGAGAAGAAAAAAAGCAGCCAACCAACGCGCCTAACCAATGTCATGTCTCTGCAGGGTGACGGATGCAAATAGTAATTTGTGTCTGCGTGTGTCATGTCTATATATAAATATATATATATTATGGTTTTTGTACATATTATATTTCACATCTAGGATTATTTTTTGTTTGTAGTGTGAGTGTTTTCTTCTCTCTTCTCTTGTTCTTATTGTGCTCGGTGTCGTTGAAGATTTTTCTTTTGTTTTATTCTCCTACATATTCGTTCTGCTTCTTCTTCTTCTTCTTCTTTTTTGATGTTCAAACAAAAAATTCTTGTGTGTGTGTATGCGTGTTCGTTCTCTCTCTTCTTTTTTTTCTCTTTCTGTTTATTATTCTCACCTATATATACATAAAAAAAAAGAAAACGCGAAAAAACAAATCATCAACCCAGCTGAATATATATATTTCTATATATATCGTCTGTTTGTGTATACAAATAAGAGAAAACAAGCATTTTTTAGATAAATAAAAGATATACGGCCATATGATTGCAAACGAAGGCGTAAATTCTGAAAGAGAAAAAGCGAATTTATTATGTTTGATAAAGTGAGTCGGTGTTGTTGTTGATGAATTGATTGTTTTTGCTTTGGATTAGATTGACTTTGAAGACATTGATCGATCAATCGTCGTCGCCAACGGCCCCGACGGTTCTCGACGATAGAAATACGGATGTGACGAATTTTATCTTGACACTCGAACGAGTTCTCAATTTTCGAATGAAAAGTAATCAAATCAGAAAAACTATCGAAAGAAAATGCTTTTCGTTTTGCTTCTGTCAATAGCGAATTGGCTGTCGGAACGGAGGTTTTTCTGGGATTTTATCCGGCCGGCATGCATCGGCTCAGCACGGCAAAATTGTTCGTATTGAAAATTTGCAAAAAAAAAACACCAAATCACTTCTGCTTTTAATTTTTAGTCATCGAACGTGTCGAAGATGTTTCGAAAGCTCGAAGTCTCAAAGACAAAGTAAAGACATTTCTCAAGAAAATCCTGTAAAATCTGTCGGTCTTTCAGGGTCGAACTTGGGTTAAATTCGCACTGATGGAGAAAAAGCTCTCGGAATTGCTGAAACTCATCGTTTCCGATTGTAATCTCGTTCGAAAATACTACAACGACGATTCGATCTTAACATCGAATCAAGCATTTATCCTTTGCGATCAATTAGCCGGTCTGTCGGCACTGGATTTCAGTTTCTGCTTCAAACAAGACGAGCCCACAACCGCGCTCGAGACAGACGTTATCGATTTAACACCCTATTTGGCATATAAATCCAAACAGTAGGCCTTTCGAAAGAAGAAAAAAAACACTTCGATTGATTTTGTCCGGTTCGGTAGAGGAAAATGTTTTCAAGAACAGAATGCTGATGAAGAGAATAAAGAACCGAGTGTTACGTTGTCGTCGGTCAATGAATTGAAAATCTTTCATTCAAATGACAAAGAAATGATTCCGTTGGACAAATACAAACTCGAAGTTGAGCAACGAGTAAGAACAAAGTCGAAAAAGACGATTTGAGAGTTGTTGTTGTTGTTGTTCGTAGAAATACTTTGAAGATCTTTTGAAACATCGTGAACAAGAATTACAACAAATCAAAACACGACTCGAAGCATTAAAAGCCGAAAAAGACAAGGAAGTTCGACTAATGGAAAACATCATCATCGAACTTCAACTCGAATTGTAATTTCAAATTCAAAAAAATTTGCAATTTCGACAAACTTTTTTCATTTTTCAGACGAACTGCCCGAGAAGATGCTGAATTCAAACGTAAAAAATCTCAGCAAACTCCGTCGATAACACCTCCTCGAAGTCTCTTCAAGCAGTCCAATCGCAAAGTAAACTCGCCGACAACACCGACCAACGATCAAAATCGAACGTCTCTTATCGTCGATGACGACGACGACGACGATGACGACACACAAATGCGTCCTATCGATGCAACACTAATCACCACAGATAACCTCGATATTCAACTCTCACGTCGATCGAGTCATTCGACAACAACAACAAACACTGACGATGATCAATATGAACTTGCTCGACAAATAACAACGACTAATTCTCATTTAATCAAAGATATCAAACCAATATCAAGTCCGGAAATGGTCTCATCGGCAACATCTCTTTCGACTCCATCGTCAAGCGATGACGATGATGACGAACATTTACTTCCAACTCGAATCTACGAATCAGGTCGATTCGAGCCCGTTGAAATGACGGCTGAACAAGCCGATCTACTCGAAGAAGCTAGTAGTACAACTACATAAACAATCATTCTTATTCACTGTGTTTTTGCAAATATGTATCATATCGTAGTAATTTGTTCTTTTGTTTTTCTTCTCTTCTCACTGACTGATTGATGAGCAATAAATGAAAAATTTTCATTGCGTTCTTTCTTTTTTTTGTAATTACTTCTAACCATGTCAATAATGTGATATATATTATCGTTGTTCTTCAATATTTACTTGTGATTTTTTTCTTTTTGAATAATTTTTCTGTTTGGTTACAATATAAATCAATATCTGCTTTGCACAATTGGCAAATAAGCCTCATATCTCAGTTCCTCTTGGTTAATTGCAAACAATCGAACTGACAATGGCAATTCATCAAATCTTGTCTATCATTACCGTGAAATGAAGACACGGGATCAAAACTTAATCTCTATGCTTTGAAATTTGCTAACGAAAGATAAATAAACATGACGTAATCGATTCGTCGAGGAAATTAACATAGAAATCATAGAGATTTCTTTTCTTTTGTATTTCGATGTGAAAGTAATACAGATGAACAAGTTCAATACGAAGAAAGAAACTGATGACAATCGTCTTAATCATCAGATACAATACGAAACCATATCGAATTCGATTTTTTTTTCTCTTCTCTTCTTCTTCTTCTCCTTCATCGAACGAAGATTAGAACAGAAATCGAAGTGAACAGTCAACGAAATGAAGATATTTCATCGAAATCAATATCAATTAAATGAATTTGTTTGTCTCACGGTAAAATCGATGAACTGATGGCAACGAGAAAGAGAGAGAGAGAGTTTATTTTCTGTGCAGGAATCCGATCGTTTAATGAAGAAATTCAATAGTTTGGATACTCGACGGAATTCTTTCTGTTCTCAAGTTAATCTTCTAACAGAATTTCAAATTCGTTTGAGAATCTTAGAAAAACAACGTTATGAACTCGAAGAACAACTTCAACGACTTCAGGTGAACATCGAACAATCAAATGTCAATGAACAAGCCGATTGATTTTTCTTTTGCTTTGGTTATTATTTAGATAGAAAATGTCAAATATAAAACTTGTTTTCTCAGCGAAACTAATGATCAAAATTGTACACTTAATGGACATATGATTCCGACGACAGTTGTTGGTAAAAGATGTTTGATGACGTAATAATCTATCGAGTTTTTCTTTGTATATAATCTATGGGATGCGTAGAATCGGGGTTCGTTTGTATCTGATCGATATCTTTAAACGCAAGGTCAAACAATCCGAGAACGAGCAAAAGAAACACAGAGAGGAAGAGAGAGATAGAAAAAAAAACGCCGAGACGAAGAGTACTATTCTTCTTTTCCTCGTTTGTTTCCTTCTCGTATAAACTTATGCAGTTTTTTTGTTTTTATTCCGTGTTATTAAGCAATTAGTTTTCTCTAGTCAATTGATTTTCTTGATAAAACATAAAATGTCGTCTTTGATTGATCATGAATCGAATCGTCTATTTTCAATGTCTGCTACTTGTCCAACACCAGTCGTTTCTTCGACGAGATATTCGATTCAACAATCAAATCGTCGAGGTAAAACAACACGAACATGTTGATTAATCAGCTGATAAGAAAGAGCTATGCGTCTGTCTGCACTCAGCCAGTTTCTTTTTTTGTTTGATTGAAAGATTAGATTTTGTCTTGATCTATTTCGTAGAAAATGATATTGAAAGATTAAAACGACGAGTGGAATCCCTTGTGAAATCAAATGATGAGAAAGTAAACATTCGTCGTCTCCATTTATTTGTTGTTGTTTCATTGAGAAACTTATTTTTAAGGAGAAAAAAATCGAAGATTTACAAAATCAATTAGCTAAATACAATCGAACATTGTCAAGTCCTAAAATCGAGATAAAAGCAAAAGAACTTAATGGTGATTTATCGGATACAAATTCAATTCCATCAATGAGCGGTGAAAAAGACTCAGCAACACAAAATGAATTCAATACATCGTCAAATCCATTGAATAAACTTAAATTTGATGTTGTACATCGAGTAAGTCAATCGTTTTGTTTTTCCTCATTCGAAATCAACGAATTCTTCAAGGCATCAAGTGCTGAACCAATGTTATTTCGGCAATTGAGTCAGGTTAAAATCTCATTCAATTTCAAAATAAATCAATTTCGTTCGTTGTTTTTTCTTTACTTTCTTAGAGACCAGCTCGTCGATCAACGGGAACATTGAATTTTCATTGTAGATATTTTATTTTTAAACAAAAAAAACCGAAACGTACACAGATTCGAATTTAGATGATCAAAGTGGTTATATATCCGATGGAGCTGATCAACGCTATTCGATCTACAAAAGCAAATCTTCGAATGCGAACAGTCTGAAGAATCTGTTTGGCAAATTAATTCGAACGAATTCCGGACAAATTCGTGAGGATAATCAACGAACATTGAAAACAATCACGAACACCAATAAACTTCCGCCGAAAGCTCTCAAGTAAACAAATGTCTGATTGAGATTATTGATTTGTGATAAGAAAGCTTTTAGTCCATTGGAACGTACATTTGCTTGTTGGACAAGCGAACAAATTGTTAATTGGTTGTACGGCATTGGTCTCGAACAATACGCGAGCGAATGTCGAAAAGCATTTCAAAATGGTTGGCAATTGCTGAATGCAACACCGCAAGAACTAGATAAAGTAGTTCGAATCACGATTTTATTTTGTTTGGAAGACAATGAATTCTAGAAAATGGGAATCAGAAATCCTCTACATCGAAAGAAACTTCAGATCTGTCTCAATGGTTTGTCAACAAAGAAAATCGAAGGAGCAAATCTCGATACTTATTGGGTTTTAAGTAGATTATTATTATTATGATTTTCGTAATCATAATTCAAATAAATCTAAAAATTCTCTCTAGGATGGTTAGATGATATCGGTCTTCCACAATATAAACAATCATTTTCTGAGTCAAAGATCGATGGTCGATTACTCAATAACCTCAGTCTTGTCAGTAGAAAATATCTGTCTCGATCATTTTCATTGATTGTCTCGTTTAGGAAGATCTTTTCTATTTAAATATTACCAATGAACTCCATCATTTATGTCTCAAACGTTCAATCGAAGTTCTACGTTTGAATAATTTCAATTCCAGTTATATAAAACGACGTCCCGATAACAACGAGAACAATCAACTTACTGAAGTTACCTTTTGGTCGAATCATCGTGTTATGGATTGGCTACGATCGATTGATCTAGCGGAATACGCAGCTAATCTGCGTGGATCAGGTGTCTGTGGCGCTCTGATGGTAAACAACAACTCAACTCGATCGAAAAATGATAAATTTTGAATTTAGATTCGTGAATTACGTTTTAATGCTTCGACTTTAGCTGAGATTCTCTCGATACCAATGTCGAAAACTCTGTTGAGAAAACATTTAGCGATGCGTTTTCAAGAATTAATCGGCGATGATACGCAAACTCGAAAGAATATCTATGAAAAATCTCCTGATTATCAACCATTAGCATTGAATAGCAAAGTTAAAATGAGAAATAGTTTTTTTGCACATCGACGAACGCGTTCGTTTGATAACGAAGAATTAATCTGTCCAATGAACGAAAACCGATTCAAAGTCATTTGACCAAAGAAAATCACATTTTTTTGATAAAGAAAAAGTCTGTTTCTTTTTAGTTTGTTCTTTCTCACGATAGTCCAACGACGATTGTTTAGAATAGAAAACAAAAAACTCAAACATTTCCTCGACGTGTGTGTTTGTTCGTTTGTTTGAATAAATAGTTGGAAACAAAGGCTTTTTAATTAAAGAAAATTTGACAACAAAAATACGAAAGGATTAATAAGAAAATCGAATTGGAATGAAAAATCGCACGAGATTTGCCAAAAACTTTAAAATCCCATTGCTTTCGTAGAGCTTGCCGAGCGACTTGACATTCTCGTGCGTTCCAATTATCACCGCAAATAACCAAGAGTAATTCGTCGGGATCATCGATACATTCGTACTGAAAGCCATTATCTCGGATCAATTTTTCCAATTGAATAATGCTCTTTTCGCCACATCGTTCTCTGCAGAAAAAGAAAACAAAATACGTAAAATAATTTCAATTTTCGAATGAATCCTTTGAAACTCACAAAACTGGATAATCAGGCGTATGCAACACTAAAACATTGACTTTTGTCACTGCATAAGTACCGTTACGTTGAAAATTTGGTAGTTCAAAAATAGCAAAATATGAATCATTGCTGTACGTCGGTCGACCATTGGGTCGACTTCCGTTTAAAATCACATAGACTTGTCCGGCAACAAGTTCAGCAAACTAAACAAACATTTTTCAAAAAATAATAGCAATTGCTTGGTCTACTTTTGTGGATGCTAAACCCCAAAATGCTACATCAGCCCATTTATTATCCTGACAACTTCCTGGACAGCTGACATAGTCAAAGCCTTCAGCTTGAGGATCATTCTCCTTTCCACACCATGTCAAACCATCGACCATGCCGGCTGCTAATGTATCTTCTAAAGTTACATAGTTAAAACCGCCCATCGCGTATTCATGTGTAACAGCGTACGTTCCACTCCAAAATATCCCCTTCGAATAGCAGATTCATTTGTTCAACAAACAAACAAAAAACGAATTCAAAATATTTTTTACTCGATCAACAATATGCACACCGCTGAGTGCATATTCAAAAAATGCCTCGTATGTACTCATATTCAGGTTACAATACGGTTTATAACCAACAGCCGATTCGAATAATTCGTAAAGTTCAGTACAATTTTTTGTTTGACTAAACAAAATTGAAATGAATTAATTAATTAACCAACAATAGGAGCTTACTTTTGGCTCGATATATAAGGATTTCGTTTAATAAATTGATAATCATAACATCGTCCAATCATGATGTCTTTTAGACCACAAGTGGTACCATTCGTTTTTACATATGTACCATTGCACGGATAGACGACAAGTGCTTTCGATGATACAGTCTGATCGATATCATTCTGATATTTCGATCCGAAACTCCGTGGTTCAAGTTGAATTTCACTTGATGTTGTTGATATTTGAATAAATAAAATTATAAGAATAAAAACTAACAAAAAAAAACCAGATATAGTTCTGATTAGCAATTTGTTATTTTAATAAACATACGAGAATTCCAACGAACCGTTGAAAACATTTTGCATTCACACAAGTGTACTGACAGTCTGATCTTGTATTCAAAGCAACAAACAAAAAAATGAGGAGTCTGACAGAAGAAAGAGAACGGCAATTGAATATTTATCAGAACAGCTTTGACATTAAGTATATATACATATGCTATTCAAATCGATCAAAACGTTTATGTTTGAAAAGGTTTTGTGATTATAATAATCGTGTTTTTCTCTGAGATGAATCGATTGATTTGTATTTAATCTTTCACGTTCTTTTTGTAAATATCAGATGTAAATTATTTTCGTTCTGATCAATTGAGAAGCAGACATTCGATAACTATTTAATCAAAATAAAACTTCACGTGTTTTCAATCGTTAATCCTTTAATATAAAAGCAGAGAATGGATACGATTTTGTACGAAATCTTTCTCTTTCTGAAGTTAATAACGCGAATAATATCGCACCGGGAGGTCTTGATCAATATTTATACAGTATATAAATAGAAAAACGAACTTCGAGTGCTAAATACAGATTCTGTATATCGTGTAGATGATTCATTTATATTTAATATTGTGATTGCTATTCTAAGATATTCTGCAGATGATTGAAACACATAGTCAAATGTTTTATTTCGTCTCGCTTCATGCGTCCTTGTTTTTATCAAAACAAACGTGGGCTATGCAGTAAAAACACACTTGTATGCATATATAAATTTATCGCTAATAGTCTGTGATTACTCTTTTTTTTTCTTTGCAAAAAAACGATGTGTGTTAATGGGCGATTGATTTGCGTCGTTTGTTTGACTTTCATATTTTCTACAGGTTCGATCGTTTCACAAACAATTCCCTATGATACAGTTGTTTGTTTCGGTGATTCTACATCCGATACTGGCAACGTTTATAATTTAACTAATTCCAGTTGGCCACCAGCACCGTTCTATCAAGGACGATTCTCTAATGGACCTGTATGGATTGAAAAACTCGGCATACCAACTTTACTCAATTATGCATATGGTAGTGCGACAACTGATAATAATTTAGTACCTGGTACGACGGAATTCAATACGAGTGTACCTGGAATTCGTCAACAGATTGGTTTGTATAAGTCGAAAACTGATTTAACTGAAGTCAATTTCGATCGAACACTTTACGCTGTTTGGGCTAATGGAAATGATTATTATTTTAATATGTCTTTGAGTCCATCGACAGTTGTCAATAGTTTAATTAACGGAATTCAAGATTTGATTCAAATAGGTGCAAAGAAAATTTTAATTCTCACTCAAATTCCACTTCAAATATATCCAGCTGCACAATTACTAAATCTCAATGATTTTCTTAGTACTCTAACACTTTCGCATAATACGGATTTGTCAAATCAAATCGCCAATCTTCGCTCTCAAAATCCTCAAATTTCATTTTATCTTCATAATGTTTCTTTACTAATCACGAATATTCTCAACAATACATCTCGTTATGGCATCAATAGTACGCAAAATTGTTGGATTACAACGAATCATATAATTGTTCAATTATGTTCAACACCTGATACATATATGTTCATTGATGAATATCATTTTACCACTCGAATCCATCAGATGATAGCTGATGACGTGAAAAGTTCAATTCAAACATCACATGGATTGGTTTTAACAGCATTTTCAATCTATTTTTACATCATTTTAAATTTACAAATGTTTATTTCTTGATTTTTTTCATCAGATCACAACACAAACAAAATACATTTGATATTTATTCATCTTCTTCCTCCTCCTCCTCTTCCTCCTCTTCTTCTTCCTCTTCCTCTTCTTCTTCTTCCTCTTCTTCATCTGATTTCGCTCGTTTTCGTTTTCTGTCGTCTTCTTTCTCGGATTCTTCATCCGACGATGCAACTTTCCGATGTTTGGTCGCTGTTGAACTTTTCTGTCCACTAGATTTCTCCTTGCGAGCATCATCTCGGTCTTCTTCTTCGTCGTCTTCTTCTTCACTCGTAACTTCATCTCGATATCCACCTAAATCAAAAAACATACGTCTCTCTACGAATGAAATCGACAAATTTGACTTTTCTAACCTTGTAATTTTTTCTTTTTTGCGTGATTTTTAATCGCACTGATTGAAACTTGTTCGTTATCATCGTCTTCATCTTCGAGATAACTCGCTGACATATTTCGATCTTTGTACGCTGCCCGTTCACGTTGTCGGATTTGTTGATTTCGTCGACGTTCTTCGGCTCGCATACGTTGTTCTTCTCTCTATTCAAATGAAATTTAACAAAAAAAAAAGCAAAATGTGTTATTTTCAACTGAATATGAACACCAACCTTGATCATTTCGGCGCTATTACTAATTGTTGCATTGATATTCGAAAGAACACGAAGTTTAGGTGCTGGATTAGCTTTACTAGCGAATTTGATCTTCAAATGTGCTAATGAATCGTTTGAATGTTGACTAAAAACGAAACGATCGATGATTCAATTGAAATATTCGTTTTCATTTCATCATACCGAAATGCAAGTTTCGTTCGAAAGACAGCTTGAGCTTGCATACTCTTCTGATGTCGGACGAATAAATGATTGTGATCACTTTGAATATTCGCTTTCGAAACATCGAAGATCTCTTTTCCAACATGAAGAGATAAACTAATCGAAAGTAAAGATTCAATAATTTGTGTTTTTTTTCGCTCTCTGTTTAAATGAATACCTTCCATCTGACCAGCGAACTAGGCGAGTGTTACTTTCTCGAACTGTTTCACCAGATTCATTCGTTGCATAACGCCAACGAATTGTATTTTCGAGCTAAAGATCGATTTGCTATGAATGATAGATGATCAAGAGAATAGAAAATCTACTTGTAGTTTAAAACGAGCTTTGTTATCTTCGTCATCGTCATCACGAACTTCGTCTTGGAGAAATTCGGGATCGAATGGTCTGTAAAAACGAAGATTTTGAAGAAAATACAAACGATCTTTGAACGAGTTTTTACTTCGGTTCGATTTTCATAAAACTGGGCAATTTAACTAGATGAATATCTCGACCGAGATCACAGGCAACATGTGGAGTATCGACAGTAATTTGCTCTTCCTCTTCTTCTTCTTCTTCTTCTTCGAGTAATTCTTGACTTCCGTTCTGTTTTCTCATAGAAAATAAATGTTAACAAGAAAATTGAAATTTACTTCTTGTTCATCATCGTGTTTTTGTCTTCGACGACCTCCTCCTTCCTCTTCATCACTGAGATCGCTTAAATCACCGCCAAAAACGTCCTCTTGAGTGAGATTCTGAGCTAAAATTACAGAGAAAAATGTCTCGAATTTGTTTTCAAAAATCGTTATTTTACCAGCTTCATCCGAATCTTCATCTAATGGATTCGTACGATCAACTCGACCTCGTGTTGTTGTTTCTTCTTCTTCTTCTTCTTCTTCTTCTTGCTCCTCTTGTTCTTGTTGATTACCACCTTGCTCCTCTTCTTCTTCTTCTTCTTCTTCTTCGGCAACATCTTCTTGTTGTTGATCTGACTGATCATCCTCTTCAACATGTTGATTGAAATCTTCATCATCTCCTTCTTCTACATCATTATCATCAATATGTTCTTCTTCCTCCTCTTCTTCTTCTTCGTCTATTTCATTTAAAAAAAACAAAAGTTGGATTTTGAAATTTGTCATCGACCTTTAAACTTACGCTCATCGGATTCCATGTGTTCTTTGTTATTACTCATGTTTTTCTTCTTCTAAAAATAAATAAATATAAAGTTTTCTATTCGTTTTTTTTTCTTAAATCAATTTATGTTTTATTGCACAAGAAAATAAAAAGAAAACATTTGATCAATTGCATAGAAACTAAAGAAGAAACGTTCGATTTCACTGTTATCTGTTGAGAATAAAAAGAAAATGCGATTGTTTATTGTTTTGTTCTATAAAATTGCACAACAGCAGGAACTTTCTCCTGTCGAATTCGGCTGATTAATTGGATGTTCAGACGAATCTGGACCTGTGGTAACCGACGGTTTCGTTACTCGAACAGCTCGCATGAGTTCACAAAAGGCTTTGTCGACATTTTGTTTTGTCTTCGCCGATGTTTCGATATATTTTATCGACCAATTTTGAGCTTTTTGTTCGGCATCTTCCGGCGAGACTTTCCGTTTATCGGCTAAATCGATTTTATTTCCAACTAAAATCGCCGGAATATTTTTACTTCCACTTTTAACCCGCAGAATCTGTTCGCTAAAACAAATTCTTCAATCGAAAATTTCGAATCTCAATTCAATTTACTAAAGTTCATTTAAATCAGCAAACGATTCCGGATCAGTGACATCAAATACAAGAAGAAATCCTTCGCCACCACGTATATACGTATCACGTATAGCTGAAAAACACGAACATTTTCGATTTCGTACGTGTTTGAAATCCTACCAGCGTAGTTCTCTTGACCAGCTGTATCGAGAATATTCATTTCAACTTTATCTCCATCGAGCATAACGGTCTTTTGATACGAATCAGCTTTCGTTGGTTCATAATCAACAACGAACTAAATTTTTCAATTGATTCGAAATTCAAGAGAATTTATTCGATCTTACTTCATCGTACATATATTGAAGTGTTAGAGCTGATTTTCCTACGCCACCACTTCCGATCTAAGAATGAAAATTGAGATTTTGTTGAATTGAACAGTGAAATTACCATAATTAATTTGTAGACGGCTGAAGCTTTGTACGAAACCGTCATTGTTATGCGTATTCAAAGATAAGAAAATAAGAAAATCTGATGAATTTCGGTTTTTCGTTGATAATAAACAAAATTTTTTCTTCGTCGTCTTCTCGTTATCATTGAAAACGAGAACAAATACAGGAACGAGTCAACTAATTCGATTGGATATTTCTATTTGATTAATCAGAATTTGTCATGTCCATCAGAGGGAGTTAGTTGACATTTGTTCGATATTTAAAAATCAATGTCAAATGTTAAGAATAAATATACATCGATTTTAATTGAGTTCAATTGTATTTGACTTGCAAAGACTTTTCTTCTTTTCAATTCATGATCATATATCGAAAAATCAACAATCAAAAATCAATAGTAAAATATAATCTTACAGAACAAAAAGAAAGACGAGAAGATTTCAATAGTAGTCAGTTGAATAAAGTTCGAGCAAGCGCATTTGCAATGATTTTTTCATATAAAATCATGTTTTTACTAAGCATCTACTGTTTATTCTTTTGCAATTCGGCAATAGCTGATAATCGAACGAATACTACGGTTGATCAACATTCGATTCGGTTTATTTTCTCCTATTCAAACAACAGTGAAAATTATCAAAAAGCTCAATCAGATTGGAAGAAGATTGATCGAATAACACGGAGTAAAATTCGTTTTTTTTTCTCTGTCAATCGAATTCTTGTTCATTTTTATCCGATAGATTGGTCGAAATATATTCAAATTGGTGCGGTTGATTGTGCAAATAAAAACTATTCTCAGTGGGATATTTATTGTCCATTGACAAATTCGACGCGATTGGCATTTCAATCCGATCGACGAACGAAAGTCGAGGATATTCTGAGACGATTATTGAAGAAAGCCAATGAGATTGCTGAAGAATGCTATGGAAAATCGTGGCCGATTTTCAAAGAAATTCAGTAAAAGAAAATTCGTATGAATATTTTCGAATTTATTTATTTGTTTGCTTTTGTCTTTAAGAATAAAAACTGAAGATGACCTGAATAAGCTCATTCCGAAAACGATGCATAAATTTCAAATATTCGTTTCGAATGATGACTTTCAATATGCATTAGTAAGTGTGAATAATTCTTCTTTTCATTGAGAGTTCTATTGTTTTTAAAGTATGTTTTGAATAATTCTGCAATCGTTCAAACAGAACCGATCTATCATTTGAAAGGAAAAGGTAAAATTCTAAATAAAAATGGTGTTTGGAAAGGAATTCGAAACGACAACGGACGATTAACATTAGAATTGTACGGTTTTTTCTTTATCATACTGATTCAAAATAAGCGATCTGATTCTTTTTTAGATTTAAATCCGAAGAGAAAATGCAAAGTTTTATTTCGAATACAAAACCGATTTCACAATCGAAGAATCTAATCTTAAAACCGACGTATGCTGATATCGACAGTGCTGTTATTTGGATGGTAAATCGAGATCTACCAATTCGATTACCGGATTTAACTGCCAACGTCAAACATTGGCTTCAAATCCTCTTTGATGTTTGTCATCGAATCAAATAAAAACAAACTTTCATTTATAGTTTTCCATTCAAATGATTTCAGTATTATCCCGGAAGTCAATTAATGAAAGCATCACTTTTTCAACTCAATCTTTTCCTTCAAAATCATACAAATCTATCAGTAAATGACTTTCAAAATTATACGAAAGCTCTCCCGGTAAAAAAAAGCAAATTCTCAACCGAAAAAAAACCCATCTCGATGTTGTTGTTTACAGGCAATGAATGTTTCAAATATCAAATTCGAACATTGCGAAGGATCGGATTCATCCAAACGTCGTTATCCATGTTCCTTGTGGGTTTTATTTCATAGTTTGACAGTTAAACAAGCGATTCTTTTCGAAAAACATCAACGTAATTAAACAACACTCACAAGAAACGATTCCATTGTTCGAATTATTTTTCAGTTTCGACAAAAATCCAACCATTCGAATTATTCGTCGCAATCCGAGAGTATATTCGAGAATTTTTTCGTTGTGATGAATGCGTTAAACACTTTACAAACATGACGAACAATGCAGAAAACGAGATTCATTCGATTTATGAAAGTGTACTCTACCTTTGGCGAAGTAGACTTTATTTCCTCAAATTTCCGATTGTTTTGTGTTTTCTTTTTAAGAACATAACATTGTTAACAAACGACTTCGTTATGAAGATTATTCACTCGATCCTAATTGGCCAAAAGTTCCTTTTCCAACTCAAAAACAATGCCAACAATGTGCTCATGATATTGATGCTAATGGAGATGTTTTGGAACATCATGAAATCGATGCGTATAATTATCTTAAAGAATTCTATTCAGTAAAAAATCTTTCAGAGAAAATTTCCTTGAACTTGTCGGTTATTTTTCTTTGCCAATATTTAATAAAATCTCTCTACTTTTAAACACGTCGAGAATGATCTTAATCATTCTTAAGATAGAAAATCTTTTCTAATCACGAGATGTATATTTGACAAAAATAAAAAACAAAGAAAGACGAAGACCAATAGAGCAAATCTAATACTTAAATCTCTTTTAATCGTCTTCATACTCGAAAAAAAAACGCAGAAAATCTATTAACATATTAGATATTTAATAGTTGAAATAGCTCATATTAATGATTGTTGAGCACGCATAAATGCAAGTTGTTATCGAGCATCATGCAATGACGTTTATTTATGTCTGTAAATTAGATTCTCAAACGAAAGATCGATCTCACGATGGAGAGAAAAGAAAGTGATTTGTCTAGTTCGAACGAGACTAAAATATTACATTAACTGAAAATAGAACGATTATCGATACAGAATGGATTCGATGAGGAGATTTTTGCAGTGATAACATTCATTACACGAAAGTCAAATTAAATAATTGATTATTTCATCAAACATGTAACACGACAATACATAAACCTTGAAGTGCATCTTCGACAGGTCGGTAACACTGTGATCTGAAAAGAGAAGAGCAAATAATGTGAGCAATGGTTTTGATAGGTTCTATTTATATTCATTGTTTTTATTAATTTCTGAAGATAATATATGTCTGGTTGAAGAAAAGTCTCGACCTTTAAATATCTTCGAGGTTTCCTTTTGTTATCCGAACTCTCGACGACATCAATCAATTGTTCGAACAAAACGACATGTAGATAATTTTTTTTTGTTGTCATGTATCGATGTCGCACTTGAGAACATTCGAAGGATATCTGTTCTCGTGCGTAGACTAAATACATCTATTTCAATCAAAATGAATCAACCATCAATTAGACGATTCAATAATCTATGCATATGTCTAGTCGAAATTCTAAAAGCATAAAAATTAATCAATGATGAAACTAAACCTGTTTAATTATGTAAATGAGCATGATTTTGACAAAAAAAGACACATGAGTCTTCTAAATTGTTTAATGATTTGTCGTACAGATTTGATAGACGTTCGATGCAAGCTGAGATAACAATTAACTAGACTTGTTAATTTAACTTCTACTCGAATGAGCACGAAGATTTTTTCGAGGACATCCTGTTCTCTCTCTCTCTCTCTCTCTCTCTCTGTCATTCTTTTCTTTTCTTCCCTCGTTAACTATTCACAATAAGCAAATTCTTCTACTCTTAATAGAGAAGATATAATATTCGGCATTTTTCATTTAATTTTCTTCGTCGTCTGTGAATCAATTTATTTGATAAACATTAGAGATCTATACTTTTTTTTCTTCTTCTGTCAATCGTTTATGTGCATGGCGTTATTAAGCGAGAGAAAACTCAATCGACGTAAATGACGAACAAGATTATCCTCTGTCGAAACAGAACAGACCAAAAGAAAGCAAAAGTGCTCGACTGTCATTTCCAACATTGAACGGTAACATAAAAGTCACGGCTGTTGTTGTTTGCTAACGAAGATAAGTTCGTATCAGGCGAGAAACCAGTTTCAAATCGAGATGAATGTCATTGGACAGGTTAGCCTTGTAGCAAGGTTATCAGTGGCATTTATTCCATTTTAATATATCACCATCTCTCCTTTGTTAGCATAGAAACTGTCAGAAGACAACGAAGAATAATGATAGAAAAAAAAAGAACAAGTCCGACACAATAGATTCATTAACTCGTTTTCTTTACGCATGTGTGTACGTGGATTAGATTCGAAACACTGCATTTGAAAGACGATTTCGACAGTGCCCCGAGAAAAATGTCGTATTTAAATACTCAGACGAGATTTTAAAATAGAAAACGACACTTGATGACGTCAATTGTAACATTGTCTTTTTAGAATCGAATAAGAAAAAGATCTTTTTGACAGAATTAATGGTGTCAGATTCACCCATTAGAAAACAGAGTAGAATTCGTTCATGTGATTTTTTTTACACTTTGTTAGTTGTTGTTGTTGCTGTTGTTATCATCTACAGTTCAACTAGATTTATCTTTCTAGTTAATTGAACAATTGATATTGACATATGAGATGAGATTCGATTAGGTAATATCTCGAATGATGATCATATCTATATTGATTTCATCGTGATATGTCTCGTTCTTTGATGTTAGTTATATAGGCGCATCCTATGCTCGATTCAATTGAGTTGAATAATTAGAAAAACAAAAGGTAATTAATCGATCAGTGACATT
>Ga0209915_1002317_pt1 | contig 20801 bp, 19 predicted proteins | sample ThiBiot_750_plan_FD_183952 | JGI IMG/M metagenome (GOLD analysis project Ga0209915, IMG submission 183952) | Wastewater bioreactor microbial communities from Cape Town, South Africa - Thiocy_cont_750_plan (SPAdes) | ecosystem: Engineered > Bioreactor > Thiocyanate-remediating > Anaerobic-Aerobic... | reverse complement strand
ATCAATCAATCAATCAATCAATCAATCAATCAATCAATCAATCAATCAACCAATCAATCAATCAATCAATCAATCAATCAATCAATCAATCAATCAATCAATCAATCAATCAATCAATCAATCAATCGAATCAATCAATCAATCGAGTCACCAATCATCCAGTCAATCTAACATTCATCGCTATTGTTGTTGCTGTTGTTGTTATCGATATCCAAGGTCACAGGAGCGACACCGCTACAGGTCGCTCGTTCCACAGAGGTTGCCAACATCATCTTGAATCGATGTACGTCTGCCTTATATCATCTATCCCTCGCCCACAACCACACGAGACCATTGCATTCATTCGCCAATCGCGGCGACCCGTCATTGATTGAATCGATCGATCGTTGGTCCAATCAATCGTATCTCGTGTACAGTTCCACCGTGGAGCGTACAAATGCACTTTAGAACGGCAGGCGATGTGCGAGAGACCGTCGCTACTGTGACGATGATACGCTCACTGTGCCACGAGAGCTTCGTGTCATTGATGCCGAACGAGCTCCTCTTCCAGATCTTCTCGTTCCTCTAGTACGCCAGCACTCGCTGAATCCTCAATCTCCATCGCAAAACCTGTGTACTAAACCGCTGCAATAAATGCGCCTTGTAACGACTAGTCACGAGATAGAGAGAGAGAGAGAGAGAGAGAGAGAGAGAGAGAGATCTGGGTATCTTGAGTATTGAGTGGTATGTACACTTCATTCGGTTGTGAGCTGTACGCTTGCATCTCACGTGGTACGCAACAAATAACTCGTGGCGCAACAAGTGGAAGCAATAGATAGGAGAGAATAGATTCTAGAAGAGGCTAGGTAGAATAGAAAGAGTGGATAGAAACAGAGCAATAGAGTAGGGGTAGACTGGGGAGTGGAGAGAGCGAGGTAGGTATAAGCAAGTGCGAGAGAACCAGGTACCAACAAGGGGGTTCAGCGACATGGCAGCCTCGATGAAGCTTTCGCCATGACGCGTCATAAACGCTACATCCTCAGTAAACGAATCGTTACTCCTCCGAGATGCGAGGCCCTTCTTCTCTCCTCGGAAGAAGGAAGGGAAGAGAAGGGCATTACAACACCGCAAAGGAGCAACGAATCGATACAAAGAGTGGCAAGCGTTGGCGCTGGATCTCTACGATAGGAGCTGTGGCATGGCATTCCTAATACGTCGACGAGTGACTCGCCAAACAGCCAAGGCTGCTCAACGAGTCACCGTTTGCAGTATGGAAGCCATGCTTTAACCTCATCCGCCAACTGGCATCTGGCTCATATCGTGGCCTGCACAGAGAAGAGGATGGCGTTAGCGAATGGACAGGTGAATAAATAGAAAAAACATTGAATCACATATATAACTACTAGCTACATCATATGGCCCATGAATAGAGATGATCGGAAGTGAGCAGGTGACGATACATCACATATTCAGTGGTACGTGCGGTACTGTACTGCTGAACACTACTGAGAGAAATATACAGCTCCCACATCACACTCAATAAATTCCAACCATCGATGAATCATGCATATAACCAATAGATGCATCGTATGGCACATGAATAGACTTGATCGATGCACGAACAGGTGAGGAGGTGACGATACATCACATATTCAGTGGTGGGTGCAGTTCTGCACTGCTGAACACTACTGAGAGAAATATGCAGCTCCCACATCACACTCAATAAATTCCAACCATAGATGAATCATGCATATAACCAATAGATGCATCGTATGGCACATGAATAGACTTGATCGATGCACGAACAGGTGAGGAGGTGACGATACATCACATATTCAGTGGTGGGTGCAGTTCTGCACTGCTGAACACTACTGAGAGAAATATGCAGCTCCCACATCACACTCAATAAATTCCAACCATAGATGAATCATGCATATAACCAATAGATGCATCGTATGGCACATGAATAGACTTGATCGATGCACGAACAGGTGAGGAGGTGACGATACATCACATATTCAGTGGTGGGTGCAGTTCTGCACTGCTGAACACTACCAAGAGAAATACATAACGTCCACATCACACTCAAATAAATTCCAATCATCGATGAATCACACGTATAACCAATAGATACATCGTACGACACATGAATAGACTTGATCGATGCATGATCAAGTGAGCAAGTGACGATACATCACATATTCAGTGGTACGTGTACTGCTGCACTACCAAGAGAAATACATAACGCCCGTATCGCACTCAAATAAATTCCAACCATCGATGCATCGTGGATATAACCAATAGATACATCGTATGACACATGAATAGAGATGATCGGAAGTGAGCAGGTGACGATACATCACATATTCAGTGGTACGTGTACTGCTGTACAACTGAGAGAAATATACAGCTCCCACATCACTCAAATAAATTCCAACCATCGATGAATCACACGTATAACCACTAGATGCATCGTATGAAACATGAATAGACTTGAACGGAAGTGAGCGGGTGAGCAGATGACGATACATCACATATTCACTGGTACGTGCAGTACTGTACTGCTGAGAGAAATTCATAACGTCCATATCACACTCAAATAAATTCCAACCATCGATGGATCGTGGATATAACCAATAGATACATCGTATGGCACATGAATAGAGATGATCGGAAGTGAGCAGATGACGATACATCACATATTCAGTGGCACGTGCACTACTGTACTGCTGTACTACTGAGAGAAATACATAACGCCCACATCACACTCAAATAAATTCCAACCATCGATGAATCACATATATAACCAATAGGTACATCGTATGACACATTAATAGAGATGATCAGAAGTGAGCAGGTGACGATACATCACATATTCAGTGGCACGTGTACTACTGCACTACCAAGAGAAATACATAGCGCCCACATCACACTCAAATAAAGTCCAACCATCGATGAATCACATATAAAACCAATAGTTACATCGTATGACACATGAATAGAGATGATCGATGAATGATCAGATGAGCAGGTGACAGTACGTCACACAGGGGAGCACGATAGCAATCGCACAGAGCGAGCATAATCACCACCAACACCACCACGGGTCCCAGAAGGTCTCAACCTGTCGATCGATCGATTCGTACCTTTCCTCTGACTCGCGCCTCCGAAGCCTCGTCGGTTGTCGGTGGAGCCGACGCCCTTGGTTCGGCCCTCCTTGATGTATGCCTCAGCAGCCGAGGGCTACACCACCACACACACCATCATCACGCAATCAGATAAATACGTGGTACGACCGCAACCGCCGTCATCATTTGGTGATCTTTGTGGATCGATCTTGTGCATTGAAGGAGCGATGGGAGATAGGACTCGCTCGAGATCATTCACACTTTCGAGAGATCGATGTCGGAGGAGGCGATATCGTATGAGATACGTACGTTCACCAGTGTTTGGAAGCTACGACGGAGCAGCAATCATTCAATCATCCAATCCCGCACAGATAATAAAATTCGTTAAAATAAATCGAACAATTAGATTCAATACTCTAGCTGCAGCAACAACGATCGTAATTCACGAGAGCATACGAAGAGAGAGAGAGAGGAGAGATCGAGATCGATGTAACGTACAAGAGCATGATGAGATTCAAGATGTACCAGAAGACATCTGGTATCAACGACATGCGTAGCAGTGGCTTCTTGTCCACAATCTTGCCTGCGGGTACAACGTACGCAACACCATGAGTGTGCAAGTAGGAGATCGATATCGATTGATTGGTATCTCCTTGTATTTGATCGCAGTGTATCTGATGGATTGGATGGATTCGACGTACCATTGTAGACGTACGGCATGTTGGGCCGCGCCTTGCGTCAACTACGACACTGACACCACAATCAATCAATCAATCAATCAATCAATCACCCTAACCACACATAAAATCATCTCCCTCTCTCTCACATACCTATCGAGATCGACCACGCACAGTGACGCACACGAGAGAGGGAGAACAAACAAAGAACGAAAGAAAGAACAGCTGCCCTGCCACGCACTCAAGCTCGCCAATCCTCAGCCAACCACCGGCCTTTGCTCTACACGCGATTTCTCTCAACCGTACCCCGAACAAGACGCAAATCCTCCCGACCCAAGCCGTACTCCCGATCAGCGTCACGCAATCACGGGCTCGAGCGGCGCCTTAGTACAGAGAAGAGCGCCGACCACAAAACGCGTCTCGTGTGTTTGGTGGGCTCCTCTTTCCCCGTCGTCTCTCGACCCTTGTGGCATCATGAAGCATTCGCCGAGTACGTATCTCGTGAGCCATCGTCGCTCGTGGGGCATCGCAATCAAAGTATCGTCGCTCGATGATGGGTTTGATGACTTGAATCGAGTTTGGACGAGCTTCCAACACCGACTTTCGAGCCATACACCCGCACCACCACTACCACACAAAGCCACACGCACACGTGGTCGATCGTGTCTCTCTGTGCTCTATTTGTTTCAGTGTCTTCCCACCACGAACCATCCATCTCACCATGTCCTGTGTGCGTGCGTGTGTGAGTATAGACGTTAGCTCGTCGCGCAGGAAGTCGCGAAAGGCGCACTTTGCCGCCCCCTCGCACAAGCGAAGGATCATCATGAGCGCCCCGCTCTCGGGCGATCTCCGCACTCGCCACAACGTACGTCTCTCCCTCTACCCCACGCAACGGTCATGATCACGTTATACTACTCGCAGCATACCAAGATAGTCAACGCGAGCGAGAAACTAGTTTCGTCTATCAATCTATCAATACTGCAACGCGAACGTAATGAGGGAGTGACTATTCAGACGCTTATCGAGCAAGGAGAAGATGTGAGTTAGCGCGCAGGCGAGAGGGAGAGAGCTTTATTCTGCAACCTCCCTTGCTCTACCTCATTGTTGTAGCTGTTGCAGCTGCTTTGTTTATCTCGATCTTTGCATGTGTATGCTAACTGGAATATGGTATTGATGAACAGGTTCGCTCGATCCCGATCCGCAAGAACGATGAGGTCGTCATCACCCGTGGAACCCACAAGGGCCGCGAGGGCAAGGTCACGTCCGTTTACCGCCGCAAGTACGTCATTCACATCGACAAGCTCGTCCGCGAGAAGGTCAACGGTATGTACAGCTCCATCTCTCCCTCCATCTCTCTCTCCCTCCATTTCTCTCTCCCTCCATTTCTCTCTCCCTCCATTTCTCTCTCTCTCTCTCTCTCTCTCTCTAATCACACGGATATACATTTACTCACCCATTCATCAATATCCTTATTTGAAACTGTAGGCGCCAGCGTTCCGATCGGTGTGCACCCGTCCAAGGTTGCCATCACCAAGCTGCACCTTGACAAGGACCGCAACAAGCTGTTGGAGCGCAAGGCTGCTGCCCGCTCTGCCGACAAGGGCAAGATCAAGGAGGTTGAGAGCAAGCCCGCTGACTTCCAAGAGTAAACTCTCTCTCCATGTCCTTGATCAATATTATAACAAACAAATACTCTCCTGTTGCAGTATATGCTGGCCATACTTGCATCTCTCGAGACACTATTGCAATCATCCCTACTCGCTCACGATAGAGCGCTCGCAAGCGTAAGAACAGAAAGAGAGAGGCTGTTCGATTGATTGATTGATTGATTCATAAGTGGGTGGAGCGAACGCAGCAGGTGAACGGAGCGAGAGAGGATTGTAGGCAAGGTTCGAGAGCACCCGTTCAGTTGCTTGCGTGTGTGCACTCTGCGCGCGCGTGTGGCGGCGACTCACTTAGAAGATGGCAAGCAACGCAACCAAGAGCGAAGCGACGACGGCCAACGAAGCAAGGCTCGCGGTCGAGGCGCTCGAGCAAGCGGCGCGGTAGGTGTTCCAGTTCGGGTTCTGGAGGATGAACGACGTGAACGAAGCGCCGCTGTAGGTCGGGAACTGCTTGACCATGTTGTTGGGAACGACGGTGAGCGAGCTGGCCGAGCAGACCTGCGACAGGAAGTAGCGCAAGTAGGTCTCGTCGGCGCTGGCGACCGCGTGGATGTTGGTCGCCGCCGTGCCGTGGCCAGGGTACACCGTGTAGCCGTCGTAGCGCGTAGCCAAGTCGTTGACGGCCGAGACCCAGTTCTCGACCCACTGGACAGTGAGCGGCGGGCCAAGGTACCTGTACCGACAATCTCATTTATCAGTTTCAACTCACACTGATTCAAGTACTCCTCACTCCCTCCTCACTCCCTCCTCACTCCCTCCTCACTCCCTCCTCGCTCGTTGAAGCAGGCGCCAATGGCGCTGATGATGGGATGTCGACGTACATGTGAGCTTGCCAGTACATGACATCACCAGTGAACAAGCGGCTGCTAGCGGGATCGGCAATCACCGACTCGATATCGGCCTCGGTGTCGACGAAGCCGACGCGGATCTCGAGCGGCACATCGACGACATTGAGCGTGCTGGCGCGGTAGACCTGCACCTGATCGGCGTAGTCGAACGATACGACGTCGGGCGTGGCGCCAGGGTTCGTCTTGGCGGTCGTGATCATGTCGGCCTTGATCTGCGGGTCGGCGACGTAGATGGTCAAGCTCGGAAAGGCCGACGCGAGAGCCGCGAGGCCAAAGAAGTGGTCCGGGTGGCCGTGCGTGACATAGACCGTCAACGGCTGCGGCGTCGTGAGGTTCTTGAGGAACTGCGCCAGGTTGGCACCCTCGGCCGTCGACGATTGGCTGTCGATCACCAGCGTGGCAGTCTGAGTCCACAAAACGTACGAGTTCGACACCGAACCTATTCAGGAGTGTTGTCAGTCGGAATCGCGCGAGTGTGGGAGGCTCTACTCGATGCTGGATGGCCGCTTTCTCTCTCCATCGAGCGGGTGCACAAGGTTCGAAGGACGAGCAGCCCTTCTCTCTAGCGCGTTGGGCTCACCGCCTCCTCCTCCAAACGCCCACCCCACCCACGACAATCACGTACCAGCGTAGGTTTGGAACTGGTACGCCTGCGAGAGCGCCACGAGAGCCGCGAGGGCCACCAGCAACGAGAACACGCGAGCCATTACGATCGGTCCGGGGGTTCGAGCGGCAGAGGGAGAGGAGACGAGTGCCGAGTGGAGCAGGCTCAGCGTGACGCACGCACTCGCTCGAGTTCCTCAGGAGAAGCACTGATCAACACGATAGTAGGCTCACACGACCCCTTAATACCGGGGTATCTTGTACCCCTACTTTGGGTCCAGGTCCGGTTCGGTATCGTCTCACGACCGGAAGACTCGCATGCGTGCGCCACGGCCTCGATCGATGCACGAGGCGATGATACGGAAGCGATCGAGCGTCGGTGGTAGAGAGAAGCGAGAGATCAAGGTGATAGAGCTTGGGAGCTTGAGAAGTGACCTTAGGCGGCCTTCAGGCTGAGAGCAGAGAGGAGAAGGCAGTGGGGTACGGTACTCCCCAACAGCGGCGCAACGCAGCCCGAAAAAATCTCGGCCCTCTGACCCCTCTGAGGCAATGGAGAGAGGCTGAGGCAGAGGAGCCTCTCGTGCTTCGTTGCTTGCTGCCTGCCTCCCCTCCTGTCGCTGCTGCTGCTGCTGCTCGTGTGTGTGGTGTGTGCCTCTGTCTGTCTCTCATCGCATCGCGTCTGTGTGTGTGTCTCTCCACAATGTCCTCGACAGCTCTCCAACGCAAGGTACGCGATTGCCGCCCGTCGGTTTGTGGTAGAGAACGCCGCGTGCAGCATTCCACTGCGACCTCCTTGCTCCGAGGCTCGCTCGCTCCCTTATCGACGCCGCGCGCCCCCTCCACTAACGCACTTCTTTGCGCGATGCCACCATATTATACTCCAATCACTCGATTCGATACCATGTAGATCTTTTCGCGCTGGGTGAACCAGAAGGTGAGCGCGCGCAACATCGTCGTCACCGATGTCGTCAACGATATCACCGATGGCGTGCTCTTGATCAATCTGCTCGAGGTGCTGAGCGAGCGCGAGCTCCCTGGTGCGTTGTTCGATGCCATCCTCTCCATTCTTGTCGTATCTCTCGTGTGATCGATGCGTGCCATGTTTTTTTGTGGTGTTGTTGTGTCATTCGTACACCTTCCAACCTACATTCCTTCATGTGTACCATCATGGAATCTCTACTCTCACAATCTCATACAATCTCATACAATCTCTCTCTCTCTCTCTCTCTCTCTCTCTCTCTCTCTGTGCATCATACAATCGTCTATTCTCCCACTCTATACATTCGATAACACTCACTCTATCTATCTATCACTCACAAATACTAACTGATTTTTTGGTTGGCGTTTTTTCCTGGTTCTATTGCATGATTGCGATTGTTGGTACGATGGAGTAGAAAAGTACAACCGTGCTCCCAAGCTTCGCGTGCACAAGATCGAGAACCTCAACAAGGCTCTGGCCTTCGTGTGGAACTGCGGTGTCGACATGAAGGTCAAGGCGTCGGCTGAAGGTTCGTTGAGTCATCATCCATCACTGCGCTTGTTTGGTTGTTCAATCGTCGCTCTCCACAGCCCTGCTACGTGTTCGATTCGTTGTAATCTATTGTAGTGTTGCCATCATCTTCTCTCGTCATACGATAACTAATCAACATGTTCTCTCTCTCTCTCTCTCATACAAATGAATAGATCTTGCCGATGGTGTCGAGATTCAGATTCTCGGTCTCATCTGGGGTATCATGCTCAAGTTCCTCAAGTTCGGCGATGATGCCGAGGCCTTGAACGCCAAGGATGCGCTCCTCCTGTGGGTGCAGAACAAGACGGCTGGCTACCCGAACCTCAAGGTCGAGAACTTCAAGAAGTCCTTCAAGGATGGTCTTGCCCTTTGTGCCATCATCAACAAGCATCGCCCCAACTTGCTTGATTACGACTCGGTCACTCCTGTATGTTGTTTGTACACCTCGTCTCGTTGTTGTTCTTGTTCTTCTCCTTACCAATCAAATTATCGCTGTTGTTTCTCTTGTATAGGGTCCTGTGGCCATTCGTGCTGCATTCGATGCTGCGGAGAAGTACTTCCAACTTGAAAAGTACTTGACGATCGAGGAGTTTGGCCAACTCGACGAGAACAGTACCGTCGTGTACGTTGCCGAGTACTACTACGGTATCGCCGAGCAGCGCAAGGTCGATCTTGCCGTTCGTCGCATTCAAAAGTTGGTTGCCTTGACGGTCGAGAACGACCGTATGCGCACCGAGCACAATGCTGGAGCTCTTCGTGTATGTCTCCAACTCCCAAATTCTATCGACGATTTTACGTCTTACTCTGAACTATCTCACTAATCGCGACCCTCCTTCGTGTGCATGTGTAGCTTCGTGATCACATTACCAAGGTCGAGAAGATCCTCGAGGACCGAACGATCGACAACACGATGGAGGGAGCCAAGCGCCGTATTGCCGAGTTCTACGAGTACAAGACCAAGGACAAGGGTGTGATCCTCGCTGACCAATTGTCGCTCGAGGCCTTGTACAACAACCTCGCCATGCGCCTTGCGCACCACAAGCGTCCCGAGTACGTGCCTCCTCCTGGCTGTGCCCTTTCGGATGTCGCTGCTTCGGTTGCGCATCTCGAGGAGTGCGAGCAGGAGCGCAATGTTGCTCTTCATCAAGAGTTGAACCGGTATGTTTTACTCCCTCTTCAATCCATCCATCAATCAATCCATCTTCATTCATCTCATTATGATGATGATGATGATTATCACTATGATTATCAGTCAAATCAAGTTGGTTCGATGGGATAACCGTCACAAGGAGATTACCGCCAAGCTTCAGGCTTGGGTCGCTGACAAGGAGGCGTACCTCAACACCAAGGAGCACATTACGTCGGTCGGTGCGGCGCAGTACGAGTTGAGCCGCTTGGATGCGTACGACGCCGAGAGCAAGCAAGTCGAGGGCACGACGTTCTCGTCGCTGCGCAAGCTCGGTGACGATCTCGAGGGCGAGAAGTTCGAGTCGCTCTCGGCTACGCGTTCGCGCGAGCACGAGATTGCCGATGCCTTCGTTCGTCTCGGTCAACTCTCGAACAAGAAGCGTCCTGTTCTTGATGACGACTTGGCCCGTGAGCAATTCCGTGATGATCTTCGTCTTCAGAACCAAGAGCACATTGATATTCATGCCAACCTCGAGGTAACTTTCACTCTCTCATCTCATCTCTCACATGAGTTTATGAACGAACCTCACATACTCACAATATAATGAACTGGCTGGATCGAATGAATCAAGGCTTGGATTGCTGACAAGGGAGCATACCTTCATACCAAGGAGCACATTGACTCGGTGGCTGGAGCTCAAGTGCAATTGTCGCTCTTGGACTCGTATGAGGCTGAGAAGCAAATGACGTCCGAGAGCAACGTCGCTCAACTCAAGGCCCTCGGTGCTGGTATCCAACAAGCGCGTTACGAGACGCAGTACTCGAAGGCGCAGTGGGAGACGCCGGCCGAGATCGATGAGCGCCACGCGTTCGTCGATGCCAAGTGGGTCGAGCTGTCGCAACTCTCGGCTGCCAAGCGCCTGGTGCTCGAGGACGATCTTGCTCGCGAGACCTTCAAGGCCAACCTGCGTGTGCTCAACACCAACCACAACGACAAGAACGTCAAGCTCCAGGCGTGGATCGGCGAGAAGGAGGCGTACCTTCGCACCAAGGAGCACATTGACTCGGTGGCTGGAGCGCAACTGCAGCTCGCATTGCTCGATGCCTACGACCAGGACAAGGAGTCGACCACCGCCACCAGCGTCGCTCAACTCAAGGCTCTCGGCCATGAGATTCGCACTGCTCGCTACGAGACGCAGTACTCGTCGGCGACGTGGAGCTCGATGAACGAGTCGCCCGGACAGGTCGATGAGCGTGAGGCGAGCGTCGATGCCAAGTGGGCCGAGTTGTCGCAACTCTCGGCTGCCAAGCGTGCGGTTCTCGAGGACGACCTTGCTCGCGAGACCTTCAAGGCCAACCTGCGTGTGCTCAACACCAACCACAACGACAAGAGCGTCAAGCTCCAGGCGTGGATCGGCGAGAAGGAGGCGTACCTCCGCACCAAGGAGCACATTGACACGGTGGCCGAGGCGCAACTGCAGCTTTCGTTGCTCGAGGCCTATGAGCGCGACAAGAACTCGTTGACCACGCACAACGTCGCTCAACTCAAGGCTCTCGGCCATGAGATTCGCAGCGCTCGCTACGAGACGCAGTACTCGTCGGCGACGTGGAGCTCGATGAACGAGTCGCCCGGACAGGTCGACGAGCGCGAGGCGAGCGTCGATGCCAAGTGGGCCGAGTTGTCGCAACTCTCGGCTGCCAAGAAGGAGGTGCTCGAGGACGACCTTGCTCGTGAGCAGTTCCGTGACAAGCTCCGCACCTGGAACCACAACCACTCGTCGGCGTTCTCGCGTCTCGAGGCGTGGGTCTCGCTCAAGAAGGAGTACCTCCGCAAGGTCGAGCACATTGACACGGTCAGCGGTGCGCAGGTGCAGCTCAAGCTCCTTGCGGCGTACGGTCGCGACAAGAACCTCAAGGCCGAGACGCTCGTGGCGGCGCTCAAGCGCCTCGGTGCCGAGCTGTTGGAGGCTCGCTACCACACCAAGCACTCGTCGGCGCAATGGGAGACGCCGGCCGAGGTCACGTCGCGCGAGAGCTCGATCGATGCCGCGTGGGCCGAGTTGACGCAACTCTCGGACGCCAAGCAAAAGGTGCTCGAGGCCGACCTGGCGCGCGAGATCAAGAAGGAGGAGCTGCGCGTGCAGTTCGCCGGCTTGGCCGGTGACTTTGCGCGCTTTGCGCGCGAGGCCTCCGAGACCGTCGCCTCGTCGCAGTTCGGCTTTGACCTGCCGGAGGTCGAGGCGTACGCGGCCGAGCTCGAGCGCTCGGACTCGGCGTACGCCAGCGAGGCCGATGCGTCGCGCGAAAAGTACACGGCCGTCTTCAACGAGGGCTATGCGCTCGGTGTGCGTGAGAACGTCTACACTGACGCGACGCTCGAGAGCCTCGCCGGCGTGCGTGCGTCGCTCGATGCCGCACTCGCCGCTCGCCGCACGGCCTACCATGCCGAGCTCGAGGTGCAGCGTGCTAACGACGCACTCTGCAAGCGCTTCGCCGACATTGCCGACCCGCTCTCGCACTGGATCACCAACCAGAAGGACACCATCACCAAGAGCAAGGAGGAGCTCGAGGCGCAACTCGCGTACGTCGAGCAGCGCCTCGGCAGCGCCGCTGCCGACTCGGCGTCGCTCGCGCAGATCCGCGAGCTGCAGGCCGAGATCGACTCCAAGAGCATCACCAACCGCCATACGCTCCTGACGGCGCGCGACGTCGAGGTGCAATGGCAACAGTACGAGGCCTTCCTGCACCGCAAGAAGCAGATGCTCGAGGAGGCCATCGAGCACCACAAGCTCCGCGGCATCACGCCCGAGCAGTACCGCGAGATCGAGGCCAACTTCCACCAGTTCGACAAGAACAAGAACAACCGCCTCGACGCCAAGGAGCTCAAGGCTTGCTTGTACTCGCTCGGCGAGGAGCGCGGTGCCAAGGAGATTGCCGCGATCGTCGAGCAGTACGGCGCCAACGGCTCGATCCCGTACGACGGCTTCAAGGAGTTTATGATCGCCTTGCTCGGAGATACCGACACCAAGGAGGAGATCATCAACTCGTTCCGTCTCATCAACCGCGCCGATGTCATCATCCAGGAGCGCCTCGATATTGTCTCGGTGCCGCCTGATGTGCAGCAGTACCTGCGTGACACTGCGCCGGCCGCTGATGGTGGTTTGAACTACGTTGCTTGGACTGAGGATGTCTTCTCGCGTTAAGTTCTCTATCATTGCACCATCCTCTCCCTCTCTCCCCCTACTCCGCTTCACTCTCGTTCTCGTTCTCGTTCTCTTGATGAGTCGTGAGTAGATTGATCTCTTTACCTCTCTTCTCTTCTTATCCTATCCTCCTTCTTCAAAGTATAAACTGTGTTATCCAATTAGCATGCATACAAGGAGACTTGCATTCATACACGTGAAAAGGATGCCATCGAACAATAACTACTGCAGAGAGCGATTGATTACACAGAAGAGCCATCAAGGTAGCGCTTGTTGTACGCTACAACCAACCGCTGTTTGAGTGTTGCATCTTCAGGGAGAGCAGCACGAGAGCGAGCAGCGCTTGCGTTGTGAGCACTGTTCCAGACGCGTTCAATCGGCACCGAGGTCGCTGGAATCGCCAACAAGCATCGAGCCGCGAGCTGCAGTCGCGGGAGGCATACGACGTGTGCCAGCCACCATCGGATATCCGGCGATGGAGTCTTGGTATAAGAGCGGAGATACTCATCGACCTCGTCTCGCCCCGAAGGTGGCTCAACTCGAAGGAATTGCTCTCGCCAACGCTTGAAGTCACTGTCAGGCTCATCGTCGTTGATGCGTGCACGCTTCGGCGATGGTTCTTCGCAACCGTCATTCGGTGAAGGTGGCTCGTTGAAGCCTGTGCGTTCATCATCATCATCAGCATCACGGATGAGTGAGTGTGAATATACCGACGGTGCACTCGCCCGCCCCAAGCGAGTGGTGCGTGCAGGAGAGTACTTGTGTCGTACTTTCGACAAAGTCTGCGAGCCACGCCTTGGCTTCAGCAAGTTGACCTGCATCGATACTATCGGCATAGCAGGCCATCTTGGGATCGACGAGGCATGCCGCCGTTTGTCGCACGTTGGCGATCTCGGAGGCGCTCTCGTGCAACAAGGCTAGCAAGCGTTCCTTGGCAGGTCGAATGAGCGGTGGAACCTCGAGCTGCTCAAGGAAGCGAGTTGTAATCACGTGAAAGCCCCAAAGGCGCGATGTCGTCGGTTGGTCGTTGCGTTGGAGCTCATTGACCGAGTGAGTGAAGGGCGTCAGGATCCTCGATATCGCCTCGAGCTCGAGCCATTCGTCGGCGGTGAGCGTGACCGACCCTCTGCTCGAGAGCATCCACAAAGAGGTCGCTCCTTTGACGCGCAAGATGCTGTCGATCGACTCACAGTAACTGGTCCATTGCGTGGCCACTGGCGTCACCGTATCGCGATACGGTTCGTACGACCTGCCGGTCCAGTACAGTAGCTCGGACTGACCCTCTTTGGTTTGAAAGTACTTGGCGATGGCCGTCGACTTGTCGAGAAGTGGTTTGATCTCAGGGTACGCGACGAAGGTTCGAACCACCTTGCCCAACAGATGAGCTGCACACCTATACAATGCCTCGAATATGATGAGATTCTTCTCATATGCTCGTGCGTGAGATCAACGACCATTGCTACCACGACATTGCCGTCGGAATCGCCATCAAGAAGTCGCGAGGGTATCGAGCACTATCTCATTCTTGGTCAGCATACCGAATGGCAGTAAAGAATGGATTGCGAAGGCCTTCTCGAGCAAAGGTCTCATCAATGCTGGTTACTACCGAGCTCATGTCGCTGCTACCATCGGTAACGACCGCCATCACGTTGAGAGGCGTTACGAACTCGCGTACGCACTCCAACACTTGCTGGCCGATCGTGCCTTCGGTACTCTGCCACCTGATGTTGCCCAACAATACTCGATGCATACGCCATTGCTCATCGATCCAATGGGCCTTGACGCTGATGTACTGACGCTTGGATAGGCTGCACCATGCTTCAAGCGCCAGAGCTACACGTTGGTTGGCCAATAGCTCCTTGAGTTTCGGGTAGCCTGTGCACCACGTCCATCGCATTCGTTAGAACAGCTCGTTCGATACTCGACAGTGGTGCATAAGAAGACGTGTACCGTCCCGATACAGCTGCTGAGTCGTTTCTCTTGCCCAAGCTCGAGTCGGTAGCTCTGCTGGTTTGAGTGGATTATCCAGCGCATCGAACGAGATGTTCTCGCAAAGAGCGAACCACAACCAGCGCATATTGCGCTCTTGTTCCACACGGCTCAGTGTACGCTATCATTCATCATATCCATAAGATGAGTATCCAGATGAACGAGAGAGAGAGAGAGACACCGAGGAGAGTAACCTACCAGCGCCGCACTCATGGCTGCTCGTTGATCCGTGGCAACGATGGCACGATCTCGATGGATTGGCAGCTTGGCTTGTGGGGCTTGTGTGTGTGTGATAACGGCGGGTATTGCAGCCGCGGACGTTGGTAAATATTGGCGGGAACCTGCCCGTACTTTGCAGCCTCTCCGTTCGTGTATTGAGTGAGGTCCAGAGGCATCGGTATGCGCTCTGGCGGGCGTTTATGGTGGGAGATATACGGCCCGAGTGCGCTGGCACGGTTCGGCGCTCGATGGAACAAGCGAGTAGGCGCGAGCGGTGTGGATAAGCCAGGCTCACGAACGCTAGGATATCGCGGTAGCGAAGCTTTGTGGCGCAGCGGAAGCGCGATGGGCCCATAACCCATAGGTCCGTGGATCGAAACCACGCAAAGCTAGTCTCTTCTTTTTGCGCCTTGTCGCGCGGAACACTGTCACGCAGGAGCAGGGGGCATTTAGCGAGCGAGGAATCGAGAAAGAGCCACGATACGACACGACACGAGAGAGCGAGCGCGCGGTAGGAACGAAAAAATGGCGGGAAGAGTTTTCCCGCCATTTTGCTCCAATCCTCCTCACGCTCGCACCTCATGAATGCCTCACCTTCCACCCAGTGAGATCTGTCTATCAATCTATCGACGCGATACTCACACATCCACATCATCATGTATTCATCATCTTCATCATCGTGTTCGATGTCATCATTATCACCACGATCAAATCGGTATCATCATCACCAGCAGCAGCACTCTTCTTCCGCGTTCGAGATGCACGAGCGTATCGAGACGAGAACCAGCACGCGACACGAGCACTTCGAGCACGCTGCTGGTGCTACTGTCCTTCGTCGCTTGGCCGCTGGTTCCATCATTGATCTGTCTGACACTCGAGCACCAACATTACCACCGATTACGGCTCCAATCAATGGTCATGGCGCGACGCCGATCGCAGGACACGTCAATCGTGCAGCAACGACTCGCATGATGTTCCTTGGCACGAGTCTGCTGACGTCCCATGTCGATGGCACCCTCGCTCTCTACACTCGTCAATCTACTGCTCCGACCTCGTTGGCACTATCGAATGGTGTTGCTGCACATACACACAGTATCTTGTGGTACGTTACTTTGCTCTCATCCATTCGATCATTGGATTCGCTTGAAGGAAGCAGTCGACAACGACATCTAGCGAGCATACTGATCATGGGGAGGGATCTTGCTTATGCTGATGGCAATGACAACAACGATTCGAATCATCTATTCGTCAATCAACCAATCAACCATGAATGTTGTGGCGATGATGCTGATGATGATTAGCATGGAGCAATCTCCATACGAACAATCACACGTCATCACAGGTTCTCGAGACAGCAAGCTGCATCTGTGGGACGTGGAGCATCTCGATCGCTTGGCAATCCAAACGTTCGATGAGCACGATGCATCGGTCGTCGATTGTTGTTTCGAAGTACCACATTCGAGTCATATCGGTCAGAGTATGGCGAGTGTCTCATCGGATAAGACACTACGACTTTGGCGAGTCGATCGTCGAGATTCATCGTTGCGAGTGTCGCTGCCATCGGAGGCTTCATGTGTTCGCTTCCTTCATGAGCATCCTCACTCGATCGTCACGTTGCACTCGCCGCATACCTACTACATCTGGGACCTCCGTAAGCATGATCGATATCGAGAATCCTTTCAAGTACCTGCTGGCGCTTCACAATCGAATGGCTGTAGCTCCTCACCGACAGCGACTGCATTCTCGACCATCAATACTCCATCCTTCTCACTGCAAGGTTCCATTGCATTCATCGATGCACCTCGATTTTGATTCGATGATCGAGTTACAATGGCACTAATATGAGCTTTTTGTGAGTAGAAACGAGTGTTTGGAGTCGACCAGTACCATCGAGTAGCAGCAATGCTACGACGGCGATGCCATTGCTTGGTACCTTGCCATGGTTGATGCCTTCGATTCCAACTCGAGTTGCTATTCCTGTTGTACGTATCAATCGAGGCCTTGCTGCCACTTGAACTCTTCAAGTAGAAGCTAACGAGTTTGATCTTCGTCAATAACTAGAAGCAATCGCTACAGCCCGAATCCACTGTCACGATATCTGCAACTCCTTCGCCTGTATTCGACAAGACCGCACAACGATTCGAGACTCCATTTGCAGCACATAAGGTTGCGTGCTTGCAGCATCCCGTGTGATCTTGCTATCGCTAGAGACTGACAGAGCAAGCGTCCGTTCACAGGCACCGATCCACTCAATGCTACTCTCCTTGGATGGGATGAAGACCATCACTTCCTGCTCTGCTGGAGTCCACAAGATCTGGGACTTGTATACGCGCAAGGTACGCGGCACATGGTTTCGAGGAGCGGCTGTACTCCTCGAGATTGGCTCATAGAAGAGTACAGGGATTGGGCACGCTCAGTATACCTGGCCGTGCGCTGGCCTCTCTCGCACGACCGTCGTTTCTTCTCGATCACCAATATCTCTTGTGTGGCTACACCAACGGAGAGTTGTTCGTATGGAACTTGTCATCGGTAGGTATCCATTCCACTCGACCCGAGAGTGTGCAGACTATTGACTGATTGATTGGAATGATCATATCTTGCAGGCAAGCTCTGCACCTGTGGTACAACTACCATCAGGAACGCAATATCCCATCTCTGCCACTTGTGTGAGTCAAGACGATTCGATCGTGGCATATGCTGATGGACGATACAGTATTCGCTTGCTGTCAGCTCTTGGTGATTGGTAAGCAAATGACTTTATACTGCCATTCACGTCGTTCCCGAATATCTCGAATGAAGGATAGAGGTGTTGCTACAAGGGCTTGGAGGGAGCATGGGTGTGAGGAGGAGAGAAGACATGGCACGAGATTGATGGGACGGAGCCGAGTGAGGTATTACAAGGAGGACGACGAGACAGCCGATGAAGATGAGACGATCGGAGCAGTATCAGTCGCCTTGCCCAATAGTACGTCCGAGAACGACACCCATTCAGTGGGAGCAGGCTTCCAGAGCTAGATGACACAACCGCAGTTTGTTAGGTTGGACCAGTCCACGAGAGAGAGATTGGTAGAGACAACGACGTACTGTCTCTGGAAGTTCGATGAGATAGAGGATTCCTTCCGTATCTCCAACAACGAGGCGCTTGCCATCAGGAGACCAATTGAGACAGTTGATGCCATGGTCACTGATCTTCTCCTTGGCGATCGGCACCTCGACATCGACGTTCAAGTTCCACAGCGTGATCTCTCCAGTCGCATCGCCGGTCGCAAACACGGCTGGGTGCTTGGGAGACCACTTGACGTCGAACACGTAATCGGTGAAGCCTTCGAACACAAACAACTGGCAATGTCCAGGAGTCTCCTTGGTGTTCCACAGGCGGACCGTGTAGTCGACCGACGAGCTGAGCAGCAGGTACGAAAAGTCGACCGATCCCTTGGTCGGGTGAATGTCGGCAGCCGTGACCCAAGCTATGGCACGAAAGCGACAACATTGAATGAAATCGAAGGGTTACAACAAGGACACAGTGCGCGCGATCGACCGCTACAAGAAGAAGGGGATGCATGCATACCAGTATGGCCCTCGAAGCGTTCCGATACTCCTTGGTTACTGTGGATGCGATTGGCGTGAGCTCTTCGAGTGGAATACGTCTCAAGCATTGAGAGTGCGAGCGAGGGGAATCACGTACGTGCCGTGTCGATTGACAAGGAAGAGAGCACCCTCTTCGGAGCCAATGAAGCACGTGTTGACTCCAGCTCCATGGTCCGGGAACACCATGCATGTCGGAGCCAAGGTGGTCGACACGGCTGTACCCTTGTTCTTGAGAGTGATGGCATCCTACGTCACACGAGCACGAACAACCGTTCAAGGTTATGAGCATGTATGTGGTGGAACGAGCAGATTGGATCGTATTCACGTACGAGAGGCTCGCGCAGGTTGTCCATGGTCCACGAGCACAAACGACCATCGGTGGAGGCTGAGACGACGTTGTGCGCGTTCTCGGTACCGACGATCGAAAGCGAATAGACGGGATGCGCATGGCCTGAAGGCGAGATCGGATAGCACTATAGCACACACACGAAGAGACGCAACGTGAGCGCTCACCGCATGGTACTGGAGTACAAAGAGAAGGGCTTGCATACTTGCACGGGAGCCGACTTGGCTCGGGTGTCCCACATGGCGAGCTGGCCCGAGTAGGTTCCACCGACAATGATGTTGGGGTTGAACTTGGAGAACTCGGCCTTCAACACTTGAGACTGGCATGTGAAGACGAACTCGGGTCGATCAAGCAAGTTGGGAGCCGACCACACGAGCACCAATCTGAGAGAGAGAGAGAGAGAGAGACAGAGACAAAGTAAGTGCCAGCCCTTTGTGATGTCACAATCATGCAAAGAGTACACACCCATCCGAGTCCGTCGATGCATAGGCGCTCGAATACGATGCCAATACGAGGTCAGGGAACTGAGGGGTGAGAGAGAGAGAGAGAAGTGAGTATGAGGCTGATTGGTATCTTGAAGAGGATGCGATGGATACCTTGGGTGACCAACTGACCGACGTGACCATACGGCCGCCACACCATCGACGATCGAACAGGGTCGATCGAGGGCGGAGAGAGATAACTCCCTCGCTGGAAGCAATCATCAGTATCAACCAAGCTCGTCTCGAGGGATTGTCGGTAGAGCGTACCTGGTACTGCTTGTGTCAGCGATTGCGTAATCCACCAGCACGTCGAACTTGCTGTTCACGGCCAGAGCTCGCTCGACTGTTGTCAAAAGGTCGCGATATTGTTGATTCAGTAGATGCACAAACAAAGAGAGACAGAGCGAGAGAGCGAGCATACCCTTCTTTGCAGCAGACTCTACAAACTGCAGATTATCGATCGTTCGGAGGATCTCGAGCTTCTTGTGCTCATCGAGCTCGACTGTACAAGACTCAATCAATCAAGAGATACTCCCAGAAGGACAGACGCAAGCCTCGGGGATCCATCATACCAATCGACTGAATGGCAGGTTTGTGAAGGGGAGCACTGTGCAGAATCGCTCGATCGGGCGTGGATGCAGCCACGACACCCGAGATGTCGGTGGCGGCCACAGCTGACGCCAATGGCGATTCGTTCTCGATCGACGAGGGGGCAGATTGATCGACATCATCAAAGTCATCGGGACCTGCTGCCGAGCTCGAGGTTTGCACGGCCTTCGAGTACGTCACAACAACCTGTTCGAGATCCGATCGAATGGTGTGGATGGAGGTCAACGAGTGGTACATGGTGGAGTTCGTTTGGTGAGCTTCCCTCAGGAGGCAGAGAGCGAGCAAGAGCAGCATATATGGATGGGGGCTTGCATCGAGAGCTGCGCACTTTGGGAGGGATCGAGACGTAGGCATCGTCCTTGATCGTGAGCACTGGCTTGCGACGGACGATCTCAGGCACCACTCTGGTGAATGATCGGATGAGTTCGTGCTCAAGCAATCGACATTCGCGAAGGAGAAGGGGAGAGATGCATACTGGGCTGTGGCTGCGGTGGTCGAGGTCGCTACGGGCGCTGTCTGTGCCTCTGGCTCCGACGGCTGTATTCATGTCGAACGCTCACGCATGATTAGAGAGATAGATACCTCGCAATATCACGATAGCTCACGATAGATAGCTCACGATAGATAGATAGCTCACGATAGATAGATCACGATAGATAGATAGATAGATAGATAGATAGATAGATAGATCACGATAGATTACGATAGCTCACGATAGCTCACGATAGATAGATAGATAGATAGATAGATAGATAGATAGATAGATAGATAGATAGATAGATAGATAGATAGATAGATAGATAGATAGATAGATAGATAGATAGATAG
>Ga0209915_1002310_pt1 | contig 20903 bp, 17 predicted proteins | sample ThiBiot_750_plan_FD_183952 | JGI IMG/M metagenome (GOLD analysis project Ga0209915, IMG submission 183952) | Wastewater bioreactor microbial communities from Cape Town, South Africa - Thiocy_cont_750_plan (SPAdes) | ecosystem: Engineered > Bioreactor > Thiocyanate-remediating > Anaerobic-Aerobic... | reverse complement strand
GCGGATACTTCGCGTCGATGCCGGCCAGCGCTGCCGAGGCGGGCAGCAGCAACAGCAGCGCGAGCAGCAGCCGGGCGATGAGTGAGCGTGCGTCGCGCATCAGGCCAGCTCCGCCGTGCCGGCGATCAGCGGCAGTTCGCGCGAGCGCCAGCGCTGCCCGCCAGTGCGCGAGAACGCCAGCCACTGGTGGTCCTGCGCGTCCATCAACGACGACAGCCGCGGCAGCTCCAGCGAAAACGCCGCCGTGCTCATGCCGTCGGCCAGCACCGAACGTTGCGCCATCACGGTCACGCTGGAATAGCTTTGCGGCGACCAGCCGGTGCGCGGGTTGACGATGTGGAACAGCCGCCGGTCGGCGGAGAAGAACACGCGGTAGTTGCCCGAGGTCGACAGCGCCGCGTTGCGCAGCTGCAGCACCGCTGCCACCCGGCCCGTGTCGCGCGGGTCGACGATGCCCACGTTCCAGTGTCGTCCGGGATCGTTGCCGCTGATCGCCTGGATGTCGCCGCCGGCGTCGATCAGGGCGTACTCGATGCCTGCCGCGCGCAGCGCCGCGATGCCCTGGTCGACCACGTGGCCCTTGGCGATGCCGTCCAGGGTGACCGCCATGCCGGGGCGCAGCAGCCGCGCGCCGCGCGCGTCCAGCACGAGGTCGCGGTAGCCGACCAGCGCGTCGCGACCTTCGGCCAGGTGCTGCTCGTGCGCGTCGGTGCGGCTCGCGCCGCGCAGTGTTTCGAAGTAGCGCAGCACCGGCAGCACGGTCGGATCGAATGCGCCGTCGGTCAGCCGCGACAGCGACAGCGCCTGGCGCAGCACCGCATCCAGCTGCGCCGGCACCTGCGCCAGCTGGCCGTCGCGGTTCAACCGCGCCAGCGGGCTGGCCGGGTCGAAGCGGCTCAGCTGCGCGGCGGTCGCAGCCATGCGCGCGAACGCGGCTTCGATCGCCACGCCCGCGGCTTGCACGTCGTCGGCCAGGCAGGTCACTGCCATCGAGGTCTGCATCAGCGTACGCTCGCGGCGCACCTGCCACAGGTTCTGCTTGCGCTTGAGCACCGCCCAGCCGCCACCGGCCAGCAGGCCGCCTGCGATGGCGAGCTGGCCGGCCTGCTTCAGCCAGCGCCGGCGGTCGGGCGAACGCAGGTCGTCGGAAGCGGAGGGACGGTGCATGGGATGTCTCCCGGGATGAGTTATTGAACGCGTGCGTGCGGGCGAGGTCAGGCCGTGGCCGCCACGCGTGGCGGCGGCTCGGCGACGACGGCATCGCGCTCGGCATCGCGCACGCCCAGGCGCCGCTGCAAGGCGGGGCTGGTGGTCGTGTACTGCAGGTTCACCTTGTCGCCGGGATGCAGATGCGCATGCACGGCGAACGCGCACAGCGCGCTTTCATGGAAGCCCGACAGGATCAGCTTCTTCTTGCCCGGGTAGGTGTTGATGTCGCCCACCGCGAAGATGCCGGGCACCGAGGTCTGGAAGGTCGCCGGGTCCACCACCAGTTGCTGGCGTTCCAGTGCCAGCCCCCACTCGGCGATCGGCCCCAGCGCCGGATGCAGGCCCCAGAACACCAGCAGGTGCGAGGCCTCGATGCGCTGGACCATGCCGCTGCGCGTGCGCACGCGGACCTGCGCCAGCGCGTCGTCCGCCGTTTCCAGGCCGACGATGTCGCCCTCGCAGAACTGCATGCGCCCCTCGTCGCACAAGGCCTGCATGCGTGCCACGCTGGCCGGCGCCGCGCGGAAGGTCGACGAGCGGTGCACCAGCACCACGCTGCGCGCACGCTCGACCAGCTCCAGCGCCCAGTCCAGTGCCGCATCGCCGCCGCCGGCGATCACGATGTCCTGGTCGTCGAAGAGCGCCGGCCGGGTCACCTTGTAGTGCAGCGTGCGGCCCACCAGCGGCGCCGCTTCCGGCAGGTTCAGCGTGCGTGGTGCGAACGCGCCCAGGCCGCCGGCGATGATCACCGCGCCCGCGTCGAACACGAGCCCGCCGCTGGTCTGCAGGCGGAAGCAACCGTCCTGCATGCGTTCCAGCGAGGTGACGGTGTGGCCCAGGTGGAACTGCGGGGCGAACGGCCGGATCTGCTGCTGCAGCCGCTCGATCAACTCGCGCCCGCTGCATGCCGGCACCGCCGGAATGTCGTAGATCGGCTTGTCCGGATACAACTCGATGCACTGGCCGCCGGCCTGCGGCACCGAATCGATCACGTGCGCGCTGAGTCCGAGCAGACCCAGCTCGAAAACCTGGAACAGGCCGACCGGGCCTGCGCCGATGATGACGGTGTCGCAGCTGATCACTGATCGCGCCCGCTTGTGGACGGGGCAGATCATGCGCGTGCGCCATGCTGTCGCGCTTGACCGTGGTCAACTTCGCCCGGGTGATCCATGCGGTCGAATGTCGCGCCGGCAATGACGCACGCCGCGCGACGAGGTGCATCTGCGATCAGGCGGGTTCGGGCGGCGCACGGCGCCGCCGCATGCCGCCGGTTACCTCAACCCAGCCGCGCCCACGCCCGCACCGGAAACGTGCCCATGCCTGCCATGCGCATCGGCACGGCGGAGAAGCGCAGCTTCTCGGCGGGCAGCGCGGCGAGTGAGGCTAGGTTCTCGACGATCGGGATGCTGGCGGCCAGCAGGATCGAGTGGGCGGGCCTTTGCGGATCGCCGGTGTCGTCGATGTCGAGCGCGTCGATGCCGACCAGCACCGCGCCGTGATCGCGCAGGTACTCCGCGCCGTCGCGGCTGAGGAAGGGTTGCGCCTGCAGATAGGCGGGAGTGCCCCAGTGGGCGGCCCAGCCGGTGTCGAGCAGCACCGCGCGGCCGCGCACGTCGAGCGACGCCAGCGCGGCACGGTCGATGCTGCGGCCTTGCATGCCCTGCAGGTGCACGACTACCGCGTCCACGTCGGCGATGTCGCCGAGCGCCAGATGGGCCACGTCGGTGGCGCCGGGATAGCGGTGGGAAGGTGCATCGATTGCGGTGCCGGAGTTGGCCACCATGTCGATGCGCGCGATCTGGAATGTCACGCCTTCGGCGTAGCGGCCGACGCTGGCCTGGTGGCTGAGATGATCCGACACGCGCGGAGCGGGCAGGCCGGGATAGACCTCCTCGCCACTATGCACGACATGGCTGAGGTCGATGAGGTCCGGCCGGAGGGCGTTGCTGGGTGCAGCTTGCGGCTGGCGCTTGTGGCGTTCGCGGATGATCTTCTTGTTGCGGATGCGCACGGCGCCGACCATCAGCAACTGCATGTCGCACACGATGTAGTCGCCCAGCGCCTGGTCGTCGATATCGTCGCCGTCGATGTCGAGCCGGAATCCCTGTCCCTGGATGCCGCCACCGTTGGAAAAGTCGACTTCGAAGTCGAAACAGGCGCGGTATTCTCCGGTGGATCGACTCATGTGGTTTGCTCCGGTCGCGCCTACATTCTCCCGTGTTCCAGCGGTCGCTGCCGGTGCATCAGCGCCCACTCGGCGTGTTCGGCCAGCGCCGCTTCGCCCAGCGCGTGGAGGATGGCGCGTTGCTCGGTGGCGTTGGCGGTATGGGCCAGCGCCTTGCGCGCCTCGTCGAAGATGCGTTGCATGAAGCGGTATTGCTTGATGAGTTCCTTGTCGGCCTTCTTGAACGCATAGGCCTCGCGCACGGCGGCGAGGATCGACAGCACGCCCATGATGACCACCAGCGTGTTCTTGGTGTCGGCGGAGAGACGGTGTGCGAGCGCCGCCAGCACGATGCTGATGCCGATGCCGGCGAACAGGCTGGCGAAACCCAGCATTTCGGTGAAGCGATGCTGGCGCGCGCGCTGCACGGCCTTGCTGCGGAAGTAGTCCACCTGCCCGCCATGCGCATCGTCGCCGACCCATTCGGCAATGACCTCACGCAACTCCGCATCCGGGTTGCCGGTGTCGGGCGGGCGGGTGAGCGCCGCGCTGCGCATCACGTTGCGCGTCCAGCCAAGCTCGATGTCCTGTTTCTGCATGAAGCTGTCCTGCGCAAACTCGGGGTCGCCGGTGAGCGAGATCCCGGCGCGGCGCCAGTAGCCTTGCACGCGCAAGCCCTCCGCCAATGCCCGATAGTCCAGGTACTTGCGATGCCAGCCGCGTCGCCGCGCGAGCGTGGCCAGCCATACGCCGCCGGCAAACAGCAGCAGGAACACGTAGATGAAATCGTCCTGGTCGGGCAGGTTGTCGTAGATGGTGAAGGCGATGGCCATGACTGCCGCCAGCGTGTAGAGGGTACGCATCGCCAGCAGCACGCGCTGGCGGAAATGCACCGCCAGCCAGTCCGCCGCGCGAAACAAGGTCGCCTCTGGCTGCGCCAACGTCGCGGTGTCGCCCGGCGTCCCGTCGACGGCGGCGGCGCTGTCGTGGATCTCCCGGCGATACTTCCGGCAGTCCCCGTCGAATTCGGCCATGCGTTCAAAGGTGGCGTGGAACGTTGCCGGCATCGGCACGTCGGGCGCCGAAACCTCGGTTTGCGTGCGCCACAACCGTTGCCCCGGCCGCAAGGGCGGGAGCGGCGTGCCATCGACGGTGTCGCGCGAGCAGACGATCTGGCAAACCAGGCGCTCGTCGCCGCTGCCCAGCAGGTGATGGCGACCGCCGCGGCGGCGCTCGGTCAGGCCCGGCATCACGCCACTGAGGAAATACTCCGCCACTTGCGCGGTGCCACCGAGCCGGGCCGATGTCCTGCCGTCCCAGATCGCCAGCAACAGGTGGCAGTGACGCGCGATGAACACGCCGGCCTGTCCGTACTGCCGATCGCGCTGCGGGCCGTGGCCGCCGATGCCGAGGAGGGTGCTGTCCGGCAACAGCGGCAGTTCGATCACCCGGGCGCGCTCGACGAGTGCATCGAAGCGGTCGCGGGTGGCTGCATGGTGGAAGTCATCGACATAGAGCTCGCGCGGCAACGGCAGCGGCGCGATCAGTTGCGCGCCGACCGCCAGGGCTTCCTCGGCCACCAGTTGATCGCCGCCCTCGGCCAGTGCCGACAGCACCACCAGCGGCAGGGTGGGGAAGTCGCGTTGCAATTGCGCAAAGAGTTCCCGCACGAGTCGCCGGATCGTTTCCACTTCGCGCGCGGGAATGTTGCGGTGGCTGGTCACGCCGATCACCAGCGATACGCTGGCAGGTGCCAGGACGCAAGATCGATGTTCCATGCGAGGCACTGGATTAGTGTCAGAGGTTCTTGATCCGCGGGCTGGTCGTTGTGTTCGGCGAGAGCGTACCCAGCTGTTCCGGGTCCTGGTCGGAGTCGCGGTTGCTTTCCTGGGTCCGCTCGTCTGGCTGCGGTTCGGCCGGGGTGTTCTGATTGTCTTTGCTGGTCTTTGGCATGATGGTCTCCAGGCTTGACTGGTATGCGACGTGGTCGTTCGGATCGAGGTGCCCTTGGCATTGCTTCCTCGCTGTCCCTGCGCCAAAGCGCCTGTATGGTGGCGCTACAGGTTCTTGATCCTCGGATCTGTCGTAGTGGCTGTAGGCAGCGTGCTGATGGTCGAGTACGGGGCGCCATTGATCGTTGCGCAGAGTTGGTAGATCCATTCGCCGCTCGAGCTGGTGCTGTCGTTGGCATCGGTGATGGTGATCTTGTCGCCGTTGTTCGCGAGTTGCGGTTGACCGAACACGCCGGATGGAGGCGATTGGATCCAGGCGAACCCGGGATGGGTCCGATCGCCGATCGCATTGAATGATCCCGGGCTCACGCCGGGGCCGCTCAGGTGCCAGGTGATCGTCACCGACTGGCCGTGGGCGATCTGGTTTCCGTTGCCCGACTGGTCGACGTCGAGGCTGCCGTTTTTCAGTGTCACCTCAAGTGTTACGTTGGGCATGTCGTACTCCTGCAGGGATCGATGGGCGGCGTGGGAGGCGGGCCGCAGCGCCTTGATTCAGGGCTTCGGGTGCGGCGTGCGCACCGCTGCCGTGACGGGCGCCGGAGTGCTGGCGTCGACCTGCATGATCTGCGCGATGCGCGTCGCGAAGGCGGGGTTTTCCGGGTAATCCACGCGGGCACGCCGCAGGATCGCCAGCAGCGCCGGGTCGCGGTAACCGGCATTCCAGAGGCGCTCGATCAGCAGCCTTGCTTCGGCGTTTTTCTGCAGGCCAAGCAACGCCTCGACCTGCAGCGCGAGCAGGCGCGGATCATCCTTGCCGTCCTTCACCGATTGGCTCGTGTCCCATGCCTCCTCGCGCAGCCGTCGTGCCGCTGCTGCGTCGCTGGCGGTGTCGGCGAGCAGCAGCTTCGCGGACAGCGTATCCAGCACCAGGCTGCGGTCATCCGGTTCCTTGGCGAGCAACGGTTGCAGGATGTTCATGGCGCCCTGCACCTGCGCCTGCGCCGCCGCGGACTGTCCGCCGGCAAATGATTGCGCGGCCTGCTCGCTGCGTGCCGCGGCGTCAATCTGCTGCCATGCAACGTTTGCTGGATCCTGCCGAGTGAGCCTGGACAGGATGGCCAGCGCTTGTGCGGCCAGCGTCCGTGCCGCCGGCAGGTCCCCGCGCAGGCGTTTCAGACGGCTCAGCTGCAAAAGGTAGAGCGCCGATTTTTCCTGAAAGCCGGTTTGGGTCGGCGCCATCGCCATCAGCTCGGCGGCGATGTCGACCGCCTGCTGGAGGTCGCGGATGCCCGCGTCGACGTCGCCGGTCAGCGCCAGCGTACGGCCCAGGATGGCGCGCACGCGCAGCATGTTTTCGCGCTGGTCGTTGTTCCTGGGGTCGGCGGCAGCAAGTCGGGTTTCGATCGCATCGTCGGCGCGGTACTCGGCGATCGCCTCTGCCAGATCGCCACGCTGCAGGGCCAGCTTGCCGAGATAGTTGTGCGCGTCCCCCAATGCAGCCGACCAATCAGTGTTGGCGGGATTGGCGGCGACCAACCCGCGACCCAGTGCCAGCGCGTTCCGGTAGGCGCTGGCGGCGGCGGCCGGCTGCCCGCGTGCTTCCAGCACGTGACCGATATTGCTGTTGACGTTCAGCAGTTCGAACTTCAGCGACAGGTCATTGCCGGCACGCGCCTGTGCCTGCTGCAGCACGTTCTGCGCGGATTCGAAATCCCGCCAGGCGGCGTCCAGCTTGCCCTGATACCAGTCGGTCATGCCGACGAAGGACCATGACCGGGCATGGGCGACTTGCCGTGCCGCGTCGCCGGGTGCTTCCCCGGCGAGGCGCCCGGACAGCTGCAAGGCCGCCTGATACGACTCCATCGCACCGGCCAGATTGCCTTGATCCAGACGCACGCTGCCGATCTTCTCCAGGGCCTTGGCGCGCTGTTCCAGGACTTCGTCGGTGACATCAGTGGCCGGCAGCGACTGGAAATAGGCCATCGCCTTGTCGTCGACACTCTGCATGATGTCCAGGCGGGACGCCTGCGCCAGCTTGTCGTTCAGATCGCCGAGCATGAACCCGACCAGGGCTTCGGCCTGTTTCTGCCGGCGCTGCGCGGCCTGGCTCGCTTCCACCGCGGCGTGACGTGAAACGACGGCGAGGACCGCCAGCGTGGTGGTCACGGTCATCACGGTCACTGCCAGTGCCGCCACCATCGTCATCCGCCGCGCGCGCCGCCGCAGTTCGCGCTGCTTGAGCATGTCGAAGCCCACGCCGAGCATCCCGGCGATCAGTTTCAGCTTGGCGTTCGCCTTGCCGTCCTTGTCCGGGCGGGCGTCGGCAGCGATCGGTTCGGCGCGCTGCGTGGCGAGCCGGCCGGCGGCGTCGAGCTCGAAGCGCAGCGCGGGGGCGAAACACTCTTCCGCCTCGCGGCCGGGCAAGTCGCTGGCATTCGGTTCGCCATCCACGATCAGGCAGAGGATCCTCTCGTCACGACCGAGGCGCTTGTACGCCAGCACTTCCTCGCTCACCCAGTGCGATGCCGCCGAATGCGGCGAGCAGATCACGATCAGGTTGGCCGATTGCTCCAGCGCCTCGATGATCTTGCGGCCGAGGTCATGTGCGCTCGCCAGTTCATCGCGGTCGCGGAAGATCGGCGTGAGGCGTTTGGGGATGGGGCCGGCCGTGGTGATCTGCCCGACCAGGCGTTTCGGCACCGCATAGGTTTCCAGCGCCCTGTGGAGCCAGTCGGCCCAGGTCTTGTCCTGGTGGCTGTAGCTGATGAAGGCGTGATACCGGAACGCGGGTGCAACTGGGTCCTGCGTCATGACATGCGGCACTCCCGTGCCCGTCATGCAGTCCCTTGCCGGGAAGTTCTCTGCGTCGAAACGGCCGGTATCGCCCCCTTTCTCCGCCGCATCCGCTGTCGCCGCGCGGCCGAAGATAGCACCAAAGAACCGCGCAAGGGGGACGTTGTGAGGCTGGCGGCACGCCTGCCGGGGCTACGAATTCGGCGATCGGTCCCGGCACGTGAACCATGGGTCGCCTCGATCTGGCGCCATTTTCCGGCCGGGTACGCGCACGTCGCCATGTGAAGGCGGCGTAGACATGTCGTCGCGGCGCGGGCGGCATAATGGGGACCGGCTTCTGCAGCCCGGGGCAATCCGGCACTGGTCGGGGAAGGGTGACTTGCATGTATCGATCGCGTGGCGCGGACGAGGAGGCGGCCGCATGAGCGGGGCGGTGCGCACGCGCCGGTTGGGTACGGCGGTGCTTGCCCTGGGCCTGCTGGCGATGTCGTTCGAGACCTGCGCCGATGCCTTGCCGCAGGATCTGGGCAGCCTCTCGCTGGAGGATCTGGGCAAGGTGGTGGTGTCTTCGGTGTCGAAGAAGCCGCAGCCGCTGAGCGACGCCAGTGCTGCGGTGTACGTGATCAGTCACGACGACATCATGCGCTCGGGTGCCACCGATCTGCCGGGCATGTTGCGGCTGGCGCCCAACCTCAGCGTGTTCCAGAGCAGCCCGAGCGGTTACATCGTCACCGCGCGCGGCTTCAGCGGCAACAACGACGCGCAGAACTTCCCGAACAAGCTGCTGGTGCTGATCGACGGGCGCAGCGTGTACTCGCCGATTTTTTCCGGCATGTACTGGGACGACCAGTTCGTGCTGCCGCAGAACATCGAGCGCATCGAAGTCATCAGCGGCCCCGGCGGCGCGCTGTGGGGCGCCAACGCGGTCAACGGCGTGATCAACATCATCACGCGCCAGGCGGGGGACACCCAGGGCGGCATGCTGTGGCTGTCCGCCGGCACGCGGGAACACGGCGAGGCAGTGCAGTACGGCGGTGCGCTGGGGCAGCACGCGCATTACCGCGTCTACGCGCGGGATTTCCGCCGGCGCTCGTTCGACAACAGTGCCGGACAGGACGCGCACGACGGCTGGAGCAATCCGCAGATCGGCTTCCGCGTGGACTGGGATGCCGGCGGCGGCGACACCGTGATGCTGCAGGGCGATCTGCACGATGGACGCGTGCAGCAGGTCGGAGCCGTCGACTCGCGCAGCACCGAGGGTGATGTGCTGGCGCGCTGGCGGCACACGATCAGCGACACCTCCGATTTCCACCTGCAGGCCTATTACGACTACGTGCATCGCCGCGACGACGCCAGCGGCAGCGGCTTCGTGCTCAGGACGGGGGACATCGAGCTGCAGCACAGCTTTGCGCTGGGCAAGCGCCACCGGATCGTCTGGGGGATCGGCGACCGGCGCTACCACTACGACATCACGCCACGGGTCAGCCCGGTCAGTTCGCTGCTGTGGGACCCGGCGGTGAACACGCAGAACCTGGCGAACGCGTTCGTGCAGGACCAGATAGCGCTGGGGTCGCGCACGCGGCTGACGCTCGGCCTCAAGGCGGAGGACGATCCCTACTCGGGCGTGTCGCTGATGCCCAGCGGCATCGTGTCGTTCAAGCCGGGCGACAACGTCCTGCTGTGGACCTCCGCGTCGCGCGCGATGCGCACGCCCACGGCGTTCGACCAGGACGTCATCGAGAAACTCGGCACGCTCACTCTCCTGGTCGGCAACCCGGATTTCAGGCGCGAGCAACTGACCGCGTACGAGGCGGGCTGGCGCGCCCAGCTGGCCGCGCGCGCGACGATGTCGGTCTCGGCGTTCTACAACGTCTACGACGACCTGAAGACCGTCGAGTTCTCGCCCGCGGGTTTGCCGCTGCTGTGGGGCAATGGCATGCGCGGGCACACGTACGGGTTGGAGGCATGGGGCAGTTATTCGATCAATGATGCGTGGCGGCTGGACGCGGGTTTCTCCACGTTGCGCAAGCGGCTGCATTTCAAGCCCGGCGCCAGCGGTCTGCTGGGTACCTCGCAAGCCGGCGATGATCCGAGCCATCACGGCTTCATCCGTTCGGTGATGAACCTGTCCGATCGCTGGATGCTGTCCGCCGAGTTGCGCCAGGTCGGCGCGTTGCCGGACCCGAAAGTGCCGGGCTACGTGGAGCTGGATGCACGCCTGGGCTGGCGGCCCACCGACAAGCTGGAACTGTCCCTGTCCGGCACCAACCTGCTGCATCCGTGGCACCAGGAATACGTCTTCCCGTACAGCGATCGCATCGCGCGGGCCGTGTCGTTCGATCTGCGGCTGGCGTTCTGACGCGCATGCCATGGCCGTTCTCGCCCCTGGGAGAATCCGGTCGCGCGCCGCGGCGGCAGCCGGTGCGCGCATGGCGGGCCGGGCGGCGTGCGGGCGTCATGGCGGGCCTGCTTGTCGTGGGGCTGGCGTGCGCCATCGGCGCGGCCGCGGTGCATGCCGCGCAAGCGAAATCGCCGTCGCCGGTCTCGCTGGAGTACGCCGTCAAGGCGACCTATCTCTACAAGTTCGCGCCCTTTGTCACCTGGCCGCCCGGCGAATTTGCCAGCACCAACGCACCCTTCACGATCTGCGTGGTGGGCAATAATCCGTTCGACGGATACCTGGAACGCGCGGTGGCCGGGCGCGGCTTTGGCGGCCATCCTTTCAGCGTGCGCCGGCTCATGTCGCTGACGCCCGACGCACATTGCCAGATCGCCTTTCTTGCGCAGCTGCCGGCGCAGGACATCCGCCAGGCGCTGGCTGCGGTAAGCGGCCAGCCCGTGCTCACCGTGGTCGATTCGGCCACGCCCGATCGCGAGGGCATCGTGCAGTTCGTGATACGGCAGGGGCGGGTCGGCTTCGAGATCAATGTCGGCGCCGCCTCGCGCAACCACCTGGCGATCAGCTCGAAATTGCTGAGCCTTGCGCTGGCAGTGAGGGACCCGTCATGACGGCGAACCGGGACCGCAAGCCGTTCGGGTTCCGTCCCGCCATGATGGTGCTCGCGGTCGGCTTGCTGCTGCTGGTCGGTGCGCTCGCCACGGCTTATCAGTATCGTTCGGGGCGCATCGAGCACCGGCGCCAGCTGGTCACGCAGGCCAATATCCTGGCGGCCAGCGTGACCGCGGCGATCGCCTTCGACGATCGCGTGGCCGCGCAGGAGTACGTCAATGCGCTGAAGCTGGATCCGCGACTGGATGCCGTGGCGGTGTACAACGAGGCGCATCGCCAGGTCGCCGGGTTCCGCCGCGAGGGCAGTGCACCGATCGCCGACAGCGGGCTGTCGCCCGGCGACTGGCACCAGGTGGTGGTGCCGGCGCGCCAGGGCACCACCACCGTCGGACGCGTCTACCTGCGCGCCGCGGCGTTGCCGCTGATCGTGCAACTGGCGCGCTACAGCGGCGTGGTGTTGCTGACGATCATGGCGGTGCTGATGCTCACCGCGCTGGCGGTGGCGCAAAGCGTGCTGACCCGCGCTCATGCCTCGCTGCGCCGGCGCGCCGCGGAACTGGCCGACGCCAACCAGCGGCTCAGCGTGGAGATGGAGCAGCGCGCACGCACCGAGGAGGCGCTGCGGCAGAGCCAGAAGATGGAGGCCATCGGCCAGCTCTCCGGCGGCATCGCGCACGACTTCAACAACCTGCTGATGATCATCAAGGGCAGCCTGACGCTGGTGCAGGACAAGCTGCTGCGCGACGATGCGCCCGCCCACGTGGCGGCGTCGGTGCGGCAGCGCGTCGTCGCGGGCGAGGCTGCGACGACGGCGACGCCGGCCGACACGGGCGCGATCGCACGACACGAAGCGCGCCAGCAGCGGATCAGGCATCACCTGGAGGTCGCCCAGGAGAGCGTCGAACGCGCCGCAAGCCTGACCCAACGCCTGCTCAGCTTCGCCCGCCGGCAACCGCTGTCGCCTCAATCGCTGCAGCTCGATGTGCTGATCCGCAACATGCGTTCGCTGCTGGAACATTCGGTGGGCTCCGGGGTGAAGATCGATTATCGGCTTGAGTCGCGCCGAGCCGTGCTGTGCGACGCCAACCAGATGGAGAGCGCGATCCTCAACCTTGTCGTCAACGCGCGCGACGCCATGCCCGAGGGCGGCTGCGTCGCCATCTGCCTGGACGATCTGCGCGTCGACGCCGCCCATCCGGTGAGCGGCCTGCCATTCGGCGATTACGTGCAACTGCGCGTGGTCGACAACGGCACCGGCATGAGCGAGGAAATCCGGCGCAAGGCGTTCGACCCGTTCTTCACCACCAAGCCGGTAGGCAAGGGCACCGGGCTGGGGCTCAGCACCATCTTCGGCTACGTCGAGCAGTCGCACGGCATGGCCAGCATCGACAGCGCGATCGGCCGCGGCACCACCGTTCGCATCGTGCTGCCGCATGCATCCGCCACGAGCACTTCGGAGGTAGCCTGATGCGTTCCGGCAAGTCATCCATGCCCAGCGTGCTGCTGGTCGAAGACGAGGCCTTTCTGCGTGAACTCGTCGTGGAAATCCTGCACGACGCGGGCTATCACGTGATCGAGGCCGGCGACGGCAGCGCCGGGGTCGACGCCTTGCGTTCGGACCTGCGTATCGACTTGCTGCTGAGCGACATCAAGCTGCCCGATCTGGACGGCTATACGGTGGCCCAGGTCGGCAAGAAGCTGCACCCCGACCTGAAGGTGATCCTGATGACCGGCTACGCGCCCTCGCCGTTGCCCGAGGCGCTGCAATCGCTGGTGTATCGCGTGCTGCAGAAACCCTTTTCGCTGAACCTCCTGCCGGGCCTGGTGGCCGCCGCGCTGGACGCTTGAGGGAAGTCGAACGGCTTACGACGCGGCGGGCTGAAGGGTGAGCGTATGCTGCGTCGGCCCCGGCAGCAGCGGCGTTGGACGGCCGTCGACCCAGTCCTCGTGGCCCGCGCCGAAGAACGGCGACAGCGGGTTGTCGCTCTGGCCGCCGGGCATCTCCAGGATGCCGCGGTCCTCGTGGCCGGGAGAGACGTCGAGTCGTTCGGAGGCGCCGAAGCCCGGTGCCGCCACGCGCGGCATGTTGTGGTCGCCGGGCAACGGCTGGTCGGGCATGTCGATGAAGCGCGCCAGCCACGCGGGCAGGGCGGCAGCCAGCGGGTGCCTGATGTCGCTGCGGTTGACTTCGCCCCAGTTGCGCGCGGCGAGGCCGCCTGGCTGCCGGTCCAGCTGCTGCGCCATCTGGCGCGCGGCGTCGGTGAGCAGGGCGTCCCAGTTCGGGTACTTCGGATCGAGCAGCCACTCGGGGCGTGCGTGCAGCAGCATCCACACCGCCGCTTCCGGGCTGTGCTCGCCGGGCCAGCGGAAATCCGCGTGGCGTTGTTTCACCCGCGCGACGAACGGCGCCAGCACCTCCTGGCTGACCTGCGTGCGGAAGGCGCGCACCAGCCGGTAGTCGACGCTGTCGATGGCGGCGCGGCCGCGCCAGTGGCGAGTGAGCTGGCTCAGTTGCTGCAGCGCCGGCTCCTGGCTGTCGGCCAGCGTACGTTGCAGCAGGGCTTGCCAGCGCGTGAGGAACACCGCGCGGTTGTCGAGCTGGATGTCGAGTAGATCGCCGGGGGTGAAGCTGGCGCGCGCGTGCAGGTCGTCGCGGATCTGCTGCGCACGAGCGCCGAGATCGTGCCCGCCGTTGCCGAGCAGGTTCAGCGCGGCGCCGTCGACGGTGCGGTTGTTGGCGGTCCACAGCCTGCCGTCGGCGGGATTCTCGATGCGCGGGTACTGCGCCGGCGCGGCCCAGCCCTGCCAGCCGATGCCGGGGGCGGACCAGTCCGACGGCAGCAGCGGATCGATGCCCACGCGCAGCGGAATGCTGTTGCCGGCGATGGTCCAGCCGATGTTGCCGCCGCTGTCGGCCACCAGCAGGTTCTGCGGTGGCATGCCCAGGCTGGGCGCGAGCTGCAGCGCATCGGCCACGGTTGCCGCCTGTTCCATCCGCAGCAGGCCGAGGTTGTAGCTGCGCGGCTGCTGCGCGATCCAGGCCAGTGCCAGCGGCATGCCGTCGGTGTCGGCGGCCATGATCGGGCCCCAGCGGGTGTCTTCCACTTTCAGGATGGTGTCGGGATGGCCCTTGACCTGGATGTGCTCGTCGTGGATTTCCAGCGTGGCCCAGCCGCCGGGCACCTTGTAGCGCGTCGGATCGGCCGGGTCGCGCTGCACGCGCACCCAATCGGCCCAGTCGCCGTAGCTGTTGGTGAAGCCCCAGGCGACCTGGCCGTTGGAGCCGGCAATGATCGCCGGCGTGCCGGGCAGACCGACGCCGTTGACGTCGCGCTTGCCGTTCGGCGCGCCGGCGTCGGGATAGCGCAAGCGGGTGCGAAACCAGATATTGGGCACGCGCAGGCCCAGATGCATGTCGTTGGCCAGCATGGCTGCGCCATGGCCGGTGAGGTGGCCGGCCACGGCGAAGTTGTTGCTGCCGGGGCGCGGCGCGTCCAGTGCCGGCGCCAGCGCCGCGGCGAGGCCGGCGCTGCTCGCGCGGGCCGGCGCCTGGCGCAGGTCGAACACCTGCGCGCCGGGCACCACCGGCGAGCGCGACAGCCGCCCGCGCAGCGGCGCCTCCCAGTCGGGGTCGGGTGCGAGCAGGAAATCCACCAGCGAAGCCGGCAACGCGTCGCGCATCTGCGCGATGCGCAGCTCGCGTTCGTTGCGGCCGTCGCTGTTGAGGTCCAGGTACATCGCCGCGATCACCAGCAGGCTGTCCTGCGGCCGCCAGGCCTCGGGCCGGCTGCCCAGCAGCAGGTATTCCCAGGGGCGCACGCGCAGGTCCGCCAGCCCTGCGTTGACGCCGGCGGCATAGCGGCGCAGCACCTCCTGCTGTGCCGGCGGCAGTTGCGCCCACGCCGCATCGGCCACCGCGCGCAGGCGGTGGCGACGGTGGTTGAGATCCACCGGCAGCGCGGCCGACCCCACCAGCGCGGCCAGCTCGCCCGCGCTGGACCGGCGCATCAGGTCCATCTGGAAGAAACGTTCCTGCGCGTGCACGTAGCCCATCGCCCAGGTGATGTCGGCGCGATTGCCGCCGTCGAAGGTGGCCGTGCCGCGCGCGTCGCGGGCGATCGTCACCGGCGAGTGCAGCGCCGCCACCGCACGCGTGCCGTCCAGCCGGGCGAGGCTGCCGGCGAGCAGCCACCATCCGGCGGCCAGCGCCACCAGCACCAGCACCGGCAAGGCCAGCAGGATGGCGCGCAGCAGGCGCCAGCGGCGTGTCGTCATCGCGGAACGGACCTGGTCTGTGCGCGGCTCACTGCCGCGCAAAAACCGCAAAGATACCGGCATACGGCTTGACCATGAAGGCTGGCGCGCCGGCATAGCCCTCGCCGTCGACGTACAGCTGCGAGATGCTGCCGTCCAGGTACAACGCATCGCGGCAATGCAGCTGGTCGCGGAACAGCCGTCCAAACGTGTGGAAGTTCACCGGCGCCTCGCTCACCGCGAATACCACCTCGTGCGGCGACGGCGCGCACACGCCGCTGCGCCACTTGAGGCTGGCCGAGTCGTCGATGAACTGCTCGTTGAGCTTGCCGTCGATCAGCAGCATCGGGCCGGACTGGGTCGCCGTCCGCACCGCCTTGTCGTCGGCCTTGAACGCCGCGCTGGTGCGCACCGCGGCGTGGCCGTCGGCATAGATCGCGAACACGCCGTTGGGCAGCAGCGAGAAATTGCCCGAGGCCGGGTTGCCGTGGGCCAGGTTCAGCGGCACCACGGTCTTGCCGTTCTCCACGTACAGGCCCAGCGGCGCGAACTTGTGGTCGTAGATGCCGGCATTGGCGGCGAACAGCAGCCTCTGGCCGCGCGCCTCGCCCCATTGCTGCAGGTTCCCGATACTGCCGAACGGCTGGCCGTCCTGCGGATTGCGCCAGTACAGCGCCAGTTGCTCGCGCTTCAGGTCGATGTGCACGACCCGGTATTGCTGCCCGGCGAAAGCCACCTCGCGACTGTCCAGCGCCTGCGCCTTCGGCGTGCAGCCGGGCAGGGTGAGCAGCAGGGCGAACAGCGCCATGGCCGGCAGCCAGCAGTGGCGGACCCGCACGGTCCGGTGGCGTGGGATGCGAACGATCATCCCCCGATGGTCGTGGCGCGGCGGCGATCACGCAACCCCGCGCGCGCCGGCGGTTTTGCCGGCGTGCGGTTCGGCGCGCGGCGGTTCGCCGTTAAACTCGGGTTTTTGCCCGAGCCTGCGATGCCTTACACGCCGATCGTCGCCACCCTGGGTTACGTGTTGTCGCCCGATCGCCAGCAGGTGCTGATGATCCACCGCAACACGCGCCCGGACGACCTGCACCTGGGCAAGTACAACGGTCTGGGCGGCAAGATGGAACCGGGCGAGGACATCGCCGCCTGCATGCGGCGCGAGATCCGCGAGGAGGCTGCCATCGAGTGCGAGTCGATGCGCCTGCGCGGCACGCTGAACTGGCCGGGTTTCGGCAAGCACGGCGAGGATTGGCTGGGCTTCATCTTCCTGATCGACGCCTGGCGCGGCACGCCGCTGGAATCCAACCACGAGGGCGCGCTGGAATGGGTGGCGCGCGAGCGGCTGCTGGAGCTCCCCATGTGGGAAGGCGACCGCCACTTCCTGCCGCTGGTGTTCGACGACGACCCGCGGCCGTTCCACGGCGTGATGCCGTACAAGGACGGCCGCATGCAATCCTGGTCGTTCAGCCGGTTCTGAAGCGCGCCGGGCCCGGCACCCGCTGGTAGGAGCCCGCTCGCGGGCGATGCTCTTGGGGCGGGATTCGGGATTCGGGATTCGGGATTCGGGATTCGGGATTCGGGATTCGGGATTCGGGATTCGGGATTCGGGATTCGCAAGAGCAAGAGCTCGCCCGCGAGCGGGCTCCTACGACGGGGCGGGTGGACGTCAGGCGACGTCGGCCAGCCACGCCTGGCTGGAGAACCGCTCGCGCGCCAGCGTCTCGGCGCGGGCCAGTTCGTCGGGGCGCAGGACGTCGTCGGTGAGGCCGTGGCGCTGGCGGAAGGTGTCGATCATGCGCGCGATTACAGCCTCGCGCGGCAGGCCGGTCTGGCTGCGCAGCGGATCGACACGCTTGGCTGCGCTGGTGGTGCCCTTGTCGGAGAGCTTCTCGCGGCCGATGCGCAGCACGTCGAGCATCTTCGCCGCGTCGATGTCGTAGGCCATGGTGACGTGGTGCAGCACCGCGCCGCCGCGGTGCGCCTGCGCCGCGCCGGCGATCTTGCCGCCGGCGGAGGTGATGTCGTTGAGCGGCTGGTACCAGGCCTTGATGCCCAGCGTGCCCAGCGCCTCGATCACCCATTCGTCCATGTACGCATACGCCTGCTGGAACGACAGCCCCTTGATCAGCGACAGCGGCGCGCAGATCGAATAGGTGATGGTGTTGCCCGGCTCGATGAACATCGCGCCGCCGCCGGAAATGCGCCGCACCACCTCGATGCCGTGGCGCTGCGCGGCCTCCATGTCGACCTCGTTGCGCAGCGACTGGAAGCGGCCGATGACCACGGCCGAGGAGGCCCATTCCCAGATGCGCAGCGTGGGCGGGCGGTGGCCGGCACCGACCTCGTGCACCAGCACGTCGTCCAGCGCCATGTGCAGGCTGGGGGATTGCGGCAGCGTGTGGATCAGTTGCCAGTCGTGGTCACGCCATTCGCTGCGCATCATGCGGTGTCTCCATCCAGGGCGCGGCGCACCGCGATCGCGATCGCCTGCGCCGAAAGGCCGTACATCATCACGTCATGGGCAAGGCCGTGCTCGATGGCTGCGGCGAGCTCGGTCTCGCCGGCGTTCCACGGCTGGCCCTCCAGCGCGCGGTTGATCGCTACCAGCGCGCTGTCCGGTTCCAGGAAGAAATCCCCGCTCACCTGCACGTCGGCGAGCCGGTCGTCGCGCACCTGCAGGTCGACCACCACCAGCTTGCCGCCGGGCATCTTGTATTCGCCGTGCATCCATCGTCCTCGTGCCGCCCACTGTCGTGGCGCGCAACGGGGCAATTTTGCCGCGTTCCGGCGGGCAGGGGAAATCCCGCACGGGTTCCCCTGCAGTCCGCCGGACGAACGTGCCGTGGGCCGGTGCCGCGTGCCGCGGCAGGAACCTCAGCGCATCTCCAGCTTGAGCGCCTTGGCGATGGATTCCCACGGCACGTACTTGTAGTTCTGGTTCTCGACCGGCAGCACGTTGCGGCCGTCCTGGGCGATCATCGCACCGTGCTTGAAGCCCGGGCCCAGGTTGCGGCTGGTGACCTCCAGCCCGTCGGTTTCGGAAATGCCGTCGATGCCGCGCGCGCCGTCCGCCACCACGGCGAACGAGCCCAGGTAAGCACGGTCGCCGTCGCGGCGGTACACCGCGTAGCTGTTGTTGCCCTGGCTGGACACCACGATGTAGCCGCGGCCGCCGCCCAGGTCGTAGATGCCCACGCCTTCGAGGTCGTCCTTGATCGCCTTGTTGTCGGCCACGCGGTCGACCGCGGTCATCGCGTCGCCGCCGTCGGGCTCGGCGCTCATCCGCCACAGCGCCACGTCCTCCTCGCCCACGTAGAGCACGCCGGATTCGTCGTCGGCCACGCAGCCCTCGGCCTGGCTGGCGAGGTGGAACTCGCGCACCTGCGCGATGCGCACGCGGCCGTTGCCGGCGTCGAGCAGCTCCCACTGGCGCATCAGGCCGTCGCCGGTATTGACGAAGACGTAGGTCTTGGCGGTCTTCGCGCTGCGGTACATGCACAGGCCGTACGGGTCGGCCATGCCGGTGTCCTGGACGCCGTCGGCGACGTCGACCAGCTCGCGCCGGTCCGGATCGAGCCGGTAGATCGCCACGGACTTGTGCGTGCGATCGCTGGCGGTGACCAGGGTGACCTGCTTGCCGCCCAGCGCGAAGCCGTTGCGCAGGTCGGTGTTGTTCATCTTGCCGTCGGCGCGGAACTGCAGCAGCTTGCCCTGCATGTCGTACACGGCCATGCCGGCCTTCTTGTCGGTGGCGACGATGAGGCTTTTCGCCGGGTCGGTCGGATGCGCCCAGATCGCCGGATCGTCCGCGGCATCGCCGTAGCTGGCCACCGGCACGGTTTCCACCAGCGCGGTGACGGTGGGCAGCGGCGGCCGGGCCACGGCGCGCGGGTCCTGCGGCGTACCCGCCGGCAGGTTCAGCGCCTTGGCCACGTCGGCCATCGACACGATCTGGTGGTTGGCGCCGCCATCCTCGTCGCTGACCAGCAGCACGCCGTGCGCGTAGCCCTCCAGCGCGGCGCTGGTGGCGAACAGCGGGCCGGGTTCGGCGACGGCCGTGCCGCTGGCGGCGGTGCCGACCTGGAAGCTGCCGAGATACGTGTCGTGATCGGCGCGGTCGTAGACGTTGATGCGCCCCTCGGCGCTGTCCGCGGCGAGCAGCCATTGGCTGCCCTTGCCGCCGTCGTACAAGGCCACGCCTTCGACCTTCTTGCCGAGGTGGCCCAGCCGCGGCGCATCGACCAGGCGCGCCGACAGGTCGGCTTCCGGGTCGCCGTCGAGATGCCACACGCCCACCGCCTGCTCGGCCACGTAGAGGTTGCCGTGGCGGTCGGCGGTGCACTGCTTGAGCTTGGAGGGCAGGTTGACCCGGCGCACCTGGCGCGCGTCGAGCTTGCCGTCGGCGTTGGCGTAGATCATCTGCTGGTCGACTTCGCCGCCGTCGCCGACCACCACGGCGTAGAGCGCGTCGTCCAGCTCGTAATGGAACAGGCACAGGCCTTCCACGGCGAAGCCGAGCGGGATGGCGCGGGCGCCGGCTTCGACCGGCTTGTCGCCGTCCATGGTGAACAGGCGCAGGCTGTTTTCGGTGGCGTCCAGCGCGGCGACCACCGTGGTCGAGCGGTCTCCCAGCGCGAACCCGTAACTCACGTCGACGCCGGCGGCTTCACCGGCCGCCACCGTGGCCTGGCGCTTGCCGTCCAGGCCGTACACCTCCAGCCCGCCGAGCGCGGCGGTGGCCAGCAGGCGGGCCGGCGCGTCGGGCGTGGCGCCTTCCACCAGCAGCGCGAAATCCGTCTTGCCGCTTTGCGTCGCCTCGCTCTGCGCGTGCGCGCGCACCAGCGTGGGTGCGGGCGTGGCGCCGGCCTCGTGCGCGGCCGGGCTGCAGCCTGCCAGGCCGGCGAGCAGCGCCAGCGATGTCGCGAGTGTGTAACCAAGCCGTGCTTTCATTCCTCGTCTCCTCAGTGCGGGGCGGCGTATGCGGCCAGGGCTTCGTTGCGCGTGGGCCACCATACGACAGCGGAAAGCGTTTTGCACGAAACATTCTAACGTGTTGCATTTTGGAATGTTTGTTCGTATTCTCGGGCTGCCATCACTTCGCCGCGGGGGCGTAAGTCGGGGGTGGCACATACCTCGGGGGTAGATGATCCATGCACACTTTTCGACGAAATGCGTTGCACGCGGCACTACTGCTGGCCGGTTGCGTGATCGCCACGCCCAGCCTTGGCCTGGCCAACGATGCCGCCGTACCGGCGGGCGCCCAGGCTCAAGGCGAGTCGCAGGGCAACGATGGCCAGGCCGCCACGACGACGGGCGCCCAGAAGGAAAAGGCGGTGGATCTGCAGTCGGTGGTGGTGACCGGCAACATCGGTTACCGCAACCACATCGACGTGCCTGCGCCGGTGCTGGTCTACGATCAGCAGTTCTTCGCCAAGTTCGAGCCGGTCTCGGTGGGCGACCAGCTGCGCCGCGTGCCGGGCATCGCCTTCGTCGGCGACATCGGCGAGTCGGTGGCGCCGGA
>Ga0209915_1002295_pt1 | contig 21080 bp, 15 predicted proteins | sample ThiBiot_750_plan_FD_183952 | JGI IMG/M metagenome (GOLD analysis project Ga0209915, IMG submission 183952) | Wastewater bioreactor microbial communities from Cape Town, South Africa - Thiocy_cont_750_plan (SPAdes) | ecosystem: Engineered > Bioreactor > Thiocyanate-remediating > Anaerobic-Aerobic... | reverse complement strand
GGCGCCGGGACCCGGCGGCACGTCGGCGGCGTCGATCTGGAAGCCGGGGAGCAGCGTGGTGACGAGGGCGCGGGCGTCGCCGACGCGGCCGTCGCCCAGGTGCTCCGGCGCGTCGAAGCGCAGCATCGAGCGGGCGCCGGGGGTCAGCGCGCGCAGCGCCAGACTCTCCCGGGCGAGCTCGGAGGCGGTCTCGTCATCGTTCGAGGCGCGGATCGCGACCTCCGTGCCGTCCGCGAGGGTCGCCACGGCGGAGTCGAAACGGGCGTCGCCGTCCGATGACAGGGCGCGGACGCCGACGACATCGGCTCCGGGCACCGCCGCCGTGACCGCCGCGGCTAGAGTGAAGGGTGAGCGAGCCATGTCACCAGGGTAGGTCGAGCCTCGTCCGCACAGGGCCCGCCACGCCTGTGAGAAGGGGAGTCGTGACCGTGCCGGAGACCGTCCCCGAACCATCCGCCGTCGGCGTGGCGCCTCTCGCCGACGCCGCCTCCGAGGGCGCATCGCTCGACCGCGCGGCGGAGTGGCGTGACGATCCGCAGACGCTGCCGCGCCTGCGCGCCGATCCCCGCACCCGGGTCCTGGTGGTGCGCGAGCGCCGGGTGCCCCTGGGCGACGGCCTCATCCTGGTGCCGGCCGACGACGCCGTGCTGGCCCGCACCCGCGAGTGGGCGCTGCTGGGCCGCAGGCCGGACGGCAGCGGGCTGCTGCTCGCGCTGCAGGAGCCGGAGGACGACACCGACGCCGATGGATCCTGGGCTCCGCGCTGGAGCGATCTGCGCGAGGCGCTTCCCCTCGTCGACGCGGCCGACGGCGAGCTTGTCGTCGCGGCGATCGCCCTGGCCGGCTGGCTGCGCGACGCGGGCTTCTGCCCCGCGTGCGGCAGCCCGGCCGAGCTGCGGCAGAGCGGCTGGTCCCGGCACTGCGGGTCCTGCGGACGCGAGCACTTCCCCCGCACCGACCCGGCCGTCATCGTCGCCGTGCAGAGCGCCGACGGCGAGCGGCTCCTGCTCGGGGCCAACGCGCAGTGGAAGGGCCGCTTCTACTCCTGCTTCGCCGGCTTCGTCGAGGCGGGGGAGGCGCTGGAGAGCACCGTGCACCGCGAGCTGTTCGAAGAGGCGGGGGTGCGCGTGCGCGATGTGACGTACTTCTCGTCGCAACCGTGGCCGTTCCCGCGCTCGCTCATGGTGGGCTTCCACGCGACGGCCGTCGACGACGCCGAGGTGCACGGCGACGGCGAGGAGATCATCGACGTGCGCTGGCTGAGCCGCGCCGAGATCGGATCCGCTCTCGCCGGAGACGGGCCCGTGGGGCTTCCGGGCGAGGCGTCCATCGCCCATCGCCTCATCGTCGACTGGTATCGGCGGTGAGCGCGCTCGACGGACTCGACGAACGCCAGAGGGAGGCCGCATCGGTGCTGCGCGGACCGGTGGCGGTCCTCGCAGGGGCAGGGACCGGCAAGACGCGCGTGATCACGCATCGCATCGCGCACGGCGTGGAGACCGGCGCGTACTCCCCGGCACGGGTGATGGCGGTGACGTTCACCGCGAAGGCGGCCGGTGAGCTGCGGGGTCGGCTCCGAGGCCTGGGGGTGCAGGGCGTCTCCGCCCGTACCTTCCACGCGGCGGCGCTCGCGCAGCTCGGCTTCTTCTGGCCGCAGCTGGCCGGTGCCCCGGCCCCGGCGATCGTCGACAACAAGGTCCGCCTGCTCGCGCAGGCCGCCGACATGCTGCGGCTGCGGCCGGACACGGCGACGCTGCGGGACCTGGCGTCCGCGATCGAGTGGCGCAAGGTCTCGATGCTCTCGATCGAGGAGGCGGCCGCCCGCGGCCGATCGATCGGCCGGCTGGATCCCGGTCAGGTCGCCGATCTCTCCCGCGCCTACGAGACCCTCAAGGACGACCGGCATCAGCTCGACTTCGAGGACGTGCTCCTCGCGTGCGCCGGCATGCTGGAGGCCGAACCGCGGGTGGCGGCGGCCGTGCACGAGCAATACCGGCACTTCACGGTGGACGAGTACCAGGACGTCTCGCCGCTGCAGCACCGTCTGCTGGAGCTGTGGCTCGGCGATCGGGGCGACCTCTGCGTCGTGGGCGATGCGTCCCAGACCATCTACTCGTTCGCCGGCGCCGATCAGGGCTACCTCCTCGACTTCGCCCGGCGGCACGCGGATGCCACGGTCGTGCGGCTGGAGACCAACTACCGTTCCGCCGAGGGAGTGCTGCACGTCGCGAACGCTCTGATGAAGGGACGCCCCGGAGCCCTCGAGCTCGTCCCTGCGGTACAGCCGGCCGCGTCGCAGGCCGGGCCGCCCGCGGAGCGCGCGGTGGCGGAGACCGCGGTGGTCGTCGCGTTCGACGACGACGCGGACGAGGCCCGCGGGGTCGCGGCCGCGATCGCCGGCCGCATCGCGTCCGGCGTGCCGCCCGAGGAGATCGCGGTGCTCTACCGGGCGCATTCGCAGTCCGCGGCGCTGCTGCAGGCGCTCGCCGCCGCCGGCGTGGCCGCTACCGTGCTCGGCGGCAAGCGCTTCTTCGACCTGCCGGAGGTGCGCCAGGCCGTGCAGGCCCTGCGGGCGGCCGCCGTGGCCCCGCAGCAGCACTCCTTCCTCGACGCGGTGCGGGATGTGCTGCGCGGTCTCGGGTACAGCGACGACCCTCCCGAGGCCGGCGGAGCCCTGCGCGACGCCTGGGAGGCGCGACGCGCGGTGCTGCGTCTCGCCGAGGATGCGCCGGTCGGCACCACGATGCGCGATTTCGCCGATGACCTCTTCGCGCGGGCCAAGGACCAGCACGAACCCGTGCTGCGCACCGTGACCCTGTCCACGCTGCATGCCGCGAAGGGGCTCGAGTGGCCCGAGGTGTATCTGGTGGGGTGCTCGGAGGGGCTCCTGCCGATCTCGTACGCGAGCGGGTTCGAGGCGATCGACGAGGAGCGGCGCCTCGCGTACGTCGGTGTCACGCGGGCCGCGCGAGCGCTGACGCTGACCTGGTCGCGCGACGTGGATCGGGCAGGGCGGCGTCCCTCGCGCTTCCTCGCGGAGATCGGCAGAGGCAGTCTGCGTGAAATTCCGCCGTCTGCGATGATCGGGTCCCGTCGCGGCGGATCCTGATCCGCCGGCCGGATCCGTCCCGCTCCGACTCGGCTCGCACGGCGAGGAGGTCCGCCGCCGCGTCCGCGGCCGCGGCGACGGCACGCAACGGCACCCGTCCCGGATCGCGCTCCAGCAGCTGCACGTGCAGGGCCGCCCAGGCGGGGTCCCGCGCGCGATCGTGGCCGTCGCGGCAGGAGAGACACGGCGTGCTCCCCGGCACCACCAGGGGGCCGACCGTGGATCCTCCGGCGTCGATGGCGACCGGGAGATGAGGGCGGTCCTCGGCGAGGAGTCCGATCGCATCCCGCGCCGCCACCGCACCGTGGCGCACCACCACGGTGACGGCGTCGCGGGCGTCGGTGACGTCGACGCCCGCGTCCGCGAGCGCCTCCTCCAGCCGCAGCGCTGTGCGCACGCCGACCGCGGCGGCGTCGAGGCGCACGAGGGACCGGGGGAGATCACCGACGAGAGCCGGACCGAGCAGGGCGCGGAGCCGGCGTGCCGCGGGGAGCGGCGCGCCGAGGCCGTGGGCGACCACTTCGAACGCGCGCTCGTCGATCCCGTGCGTCAGCTTCTGCAGCATCCGCGGGATCCACGGTCCGTCCACGGACAGCGTCAGAGCGGCGTCGGCGCCGAGCTGCACGCAGTCGGCATCGCGCCACAGCACGGGCAGCGCGGGGTCGAGTCGGATCGTGGGCATGACCCGATCATGACCGCATCGCCGCCGCGGCCGGATCCCGTTCCGGAATCGGTGGAGAACTCGCTCAGACCGGCTTCTCGCCGGATCCGCCGTCCGGGCCGTCCGACGCCGGTGCGTCCGGTGCGGGGTCGTCGCCGGGGGCATCGGGGCCGCCGAAGTCGTCGCCCCGGAGCAGGCGCTCCAGCGCCTCGTCCATCTCGTCCTGCACCGGCTGCTCGCCCCGGGCGCGCGCCTGCAGGCGCGCCACCAGGGCGGCGGGGTCGTCGATGTCCGAGGCGTCCGGCATCAGATCGGGGTAGTCCCAGAGGGCGTCGCGGGCCTCCACACCCACCGCGTCGGTGACCGCGCGCCACATCGCCGCGGCCTCGCGCAGCCGGCGGGGACGGATCTTCAGCCCGACCAGCGCGCCGAGAGCGTCTTCGGCCGGACCGCCTGCCGCGCGGCGCCGCCGGGCGGCCTCCGCGATGCGGACGCTGTCGGGCAGGCGGGACGTCGCCTGCGTGGTGACCACGTCGACCCAGCCGTCGATCGTGGCAATGAGGTTCTCCAGGCGCTCCAGCGCCTCGCGCTGCACCTCGGAGAGCTCGGGCAGGAGCGCGCCGCCCTCGATCGCCTCGCGCAGCTCCTCCGGGTTGGACGGGTCCAGGCGCCCCGCCACGTCCTCGAGCTTGGCGACGTCGACGGTCACGCCCTTCGCGAACTCGGTGATCTGGGTCATCACGTGCAGGTGCAGCCAGCGCGCGTGCCGGTAGAGGCGGGCGTAGGCGATCTCCCGGGCCGCGAGGTACAGCGCGATCTGGTCCTCGGGGATCTCCAGGCCCTCGCCGAACGCCGACAGGTTCTGCGGGATGACGGCCGCGGTGCCCGCGGGCAGGACCGGGATCCCGACGTCGCCGCCCGAGACCACCTCGAGCGACAGGTTGCCGAGCACCTGGCCGAACTGCATCGCGAACACCGAGCTGCCGATGCCGCGCATGAGACGGCCCGCGCCCTGCACGGCGCCCTGCATCTCCTCCGGGGTCTGCCCCTCGAGCGCGCTCATCAGCGCGTCGGCGATGCTCGTGGACACCGGGGCCGCGACCTCCTTCCACACCGGCATGGTCTGCTCGACCCACTCACCGCGGGTGAGCGCGCGCGGAGGCGAGCCGAGCTCGGAGATCGTGGTCGCCTCGCCGACCCACAGGTCCGCGAGGGCGAACGCGTCGGCGATCGACGACCGCGCTCCGGAGTCGATGCCCAGTCCGTCGCGGTTGGCGATGTGCAGCGCCTGGCGCAGCGCGGTCTCCCAGGGGTCGCCGCTCATCGCGTGCTGCATCTGCTGCATCAGCTGCTGCATCATGGCGGGGTCGATGTTCAGCCCCTCCATGCCCTGCAGGGCGCTCAGATCGAGGCCCTCCGCCGATCCGCCGAGCATGCGGCGCAGCATCTCCATGAAGTCGTCGGGGTTCGGGTCGTTGTCAGCCATGGGGAGCCCTCTCAGCACGTGTATAGCCCGTGCTGACTACGCTAGTTGCACCACCAGTGGGAGTGCCCCGAACCGGGCCGCCCCGCTGTACGCCGCTCGCGAACGAGCATCCACGACCCCGGGGGAGACACAGTGACGAGCACGCGCTCCAGCCGCGCAGGTCGGATCGGTCTCATCGCGTTCATCGCCTCGCTCGCGGCGCTGCTGGTGCTCACGTTCCTTCCGCTCCCGTACGTGATCGAGCAGCCGGGGCCGGTCTTCAACACGCTGGGCGAGGTGAAGGACGCCCAGGGCAAGAGCGTGCCGCTGATCTCCGTGAGCGGCGCCGAGACGCACCCGACCAAGGGCGCGCTCGACCTCACCACCGTCCAGGTGGTGGGCAACAGGGAGGCGCCGCCGAGCTGGATGCAGATCGTGCTGGCCTGGTTCGACTCGTCCAAGGCGGTCGTCCCGGTGGACGCGGTGTTCCCGCAGGGTGTCACCACGACCCAGCGCGATCAGGCGAACCAGCTGATGATGGTCGACTCGCAGCAGGAGGCGACGGCCGCGGCCCTGCGCGAGCTGGGCTACACGGTCCCGGTGACGATCCAGGTGGCCTCGGTCACCGATGACGGCGCGGCGCACGGCATCCTGCAGAAGGACGACACGGTCGTGGCCGTGAACGGCGCCAACCCCGCCGACTCCGACGCGATGCGCGCCGAGATCCAGGACGCGAAGGGATCCCCGGTCACGCTCACGATCGAGCGCGACGGACGACGCCAGGACGTCTCGGTCACCCCGCGGGAGCAGACCGTCGACGGTACGAGCCGCTGGCTGCTCGGGATCACCCTGCAGCAGGAGTACAGCTTCCCGGTCGACGTGAAGCTGCAGCTCGACAACGTGGGCGGGCCGAGCGCCGGCATGATGTTCGCGCTCGGGATCATCGACACCCTGACCCCCGGTGCGCTCAACGGCGGGAAGCAGGTGGCGGGCACCGGCACCATCACCGCCGACGGCACGGTCGGTCCCATCGGCGGCATCAGGCAGAAGCTCTACGGCGCCCGCTCCGCGGGGGCGACGTACTTCCTGGCCCCGGGATCCAACTGCGACGAGGTCTACGGGCACATCCCCTCGGGTCTCACGGTCGTGCGCACCGACAGCCTGAGCCAGTCGCTGGATGCGCTGAAGGTCATCGCCGACGGCGGGGACGTCGCGAAGCTCCCCGCCTGCACCGCCGCCGACGTCAAGAAGTAGCCGCCGCAGGCGGGGGCGCGTTCGCGACGGGCGAAGCCGGCCGCGGCTGCGCTCAGGACGAAGGGAATCCGCCGACCTAGGATGGAACGGTGACCTCACCCGCACCGGCCGCGCCCCGAACTGCCCGACGCATCGTCCTCGCGACGGTGGTGATCCTCGCCGTGCTCATCGCCGCGTTCTTCGTGTTCGCGACGATGTACACCGATTTCCTCTGGTACGACCAGCTGAACTTCGCCCAGGTGCTCACCACCCGGTGGATCGCCACGGCCACGATGTTCGTGGTCGGCTTCCTCGGAATGGCGGCGCCGATGTTCGTCGCCATCCAGCTGGCCTATCGCCTGCGCCCCGTGTACGTGCGTCTGAGCTCGCAGCTCGACCGCTATCAGGAGGTCGTGGAGCCGCTGCGGCGCCTCGCGATGTGGGGGATGCCGGTGTTCTTCGGCCTGTTCGCCGGCTTCGCCGCGGCCGGGCAGTGGGAGATCGTGTGGCAGTGGGCGAACGGCACCGCCACGGGGCAGACCGATGCCCAGTTCCATCTCGACACCGGGTTCTACCTGTTCGACCTGCCCTTCTACGAGGCGCTGCTCGGCTTCGTCTCCGCCGTCCTGATCCTGTGCCTGCTGGTGTCGGCCCTGGTGCTGTACCTCTACGGCTCGGTGCGCATCGGCCAGGGGGAGCTGCGGATCTCCAAGGCCGCGCGCGTGCAGCTGGCCGTGATCGCCGGCGTGTACCTGCTGGTCCAGGCCGTGAGCCTGTGGGTCGACCGGTACAAGACCCTGACCGCGCCCGAGGACAAGATCACCGGTGCGGCGTTCACCGGTGTCAACGCGACGATCCCCGGCCTCGCGATCCTCGCGATCATCGCTGCGCTCGTCGCCGTCCTGTTCTTCGTCACCGCGGTGATCGGCCGCTGGCGCTTCCCGCTCGCGGCGACCGCACTGCTCATCGTCGCCGCGCTCGTACTGGGCATCGCCTACCCGTGGGCCGTGAACACGTTCCAGGTGAAGCCGAACCAGAACCAGCTGCAGGCCCAGTACTACGAGCGCAACCTGAAGGCGACGAAGGCCGCCTACGGCATCGACGGAGTGGAGACCACGCCGTTCAAGGCGCAGACGACGGCCGAGACGGGGCAGCTGCGCAGCGACGCCGACACCACGGCGTCCATCCGGATCATGGATCCGAACGTCATCGGCCCCACCTTCCAGCAGCTGGAGCAGTACCGCAGCTACTACAAGTTCCCGACGAAGCTCGACGTCGACCGCTACGCGATCGACGGCAAGACGCAGGACGCGGTGGTCGCGGTCCGTGAGATCGACACGAACCGCATCCCCAGCCCGACCTGGAACAACAGCACGCTCGTGTACACGCACGGCTACGGCCTGGTCGCCGCGGCGGGCAACCAGCGCACGGACGACGGCGAGCCGGTGTTCCTGGAGCGGGGCATCCCGACCTCGGGCGCGCTGACGAACAGCGAGAAGTTCGAGCCGCGGGTGTACTTCGGCGAGAACTCGCCGCCCTACTCGATCGTGGGCGCCCCGAAGGGCACGTCCCCGATCGAGATCGACTACCCGCGCGGTCAGGACTCGAGCGAGAACCAGACGAAGACCACCTTCACGGGCGACGGCGGCCCCCGCATCGGCAACTTCTTCACGAAGCTCCTGTACGCGCTGAAGTTCCAGTCCGAGCAGATCCTCTTCTCGGACAGCGTGAACCCGGACTCCCAGATCCTCTACGACCGGGACCCGGCGACGCGCGTGCAGAAGGCCGCGCCCTACCTCACGCTCGACAGCGACCCGTACCCGAGCATCGTGGACGGTCGGATCGTGTGGATCGTCGACGGCTACACCACGAGCTCGAGCTACCCGTACTCGACGACGGTGAACCTGCCCAAGGCCATCAGCGACTCCGTCAACACGCAGCCCGGGTTCGTCACGGACGACATCAACTACATCCGCAACTCGGTCAAGGCGACCGTCGACGCCTACGACGGCAAGGTGACCCTGTACGCCTGGGATCCGACCGATCCGGTGCTGAAGACGTGGCAGAAGATCTACCCGTCGACGCTCAAGCCGATCAGCGACATGTCGTCGCAGCTGATGAGCCACGTGCGCTACCCCACGGACCTGTTCAAGGTGCAGCGCGCCATGCTCGGCACCTACCACGTCAACGACGCCGCGTCCTTCGCGCGCCAGGACAACCTCTGGGAGACCCCGAACGACCCGCAGAGCGATTCGGCGAACCCCGAACTGCAGCCTCCGTACTACCTGAGCATGAAGATGCCGGGACAGGACGCGACGCAGTTCTCGATGTACACGACGTTCATCCCCGCATCACAGGGGGCGAACAGCCGGAACGTGCTGATGGGATACCTGTCGGTGGATGCCGACGCGGGGTCGACGTCGGGCAAGAAGTCGGCTTCGTACGGCAAGCTGCGCATGCTGGAGATCGATGCGGATACGACCGTGCCGGGCCCCGGCCAGGTGCAGAACTCGTTCGACTCGGATCCGACCGTCGGCCAGCAGCTGAACCTGCTCAAGCAGGGGCAGTCCAAGGTCACCCACGGCAACCTGCTGACCCTGCCGGTCGGCGGCGGCTTCCTCTACGTGCAGCCGGTGTTCGTGCAGTCCTCGGGCGGCACGCAGGTGCCGCGCCTGCAGAAGATCCTGGTCGCGTTCGGCGACAAGATCGCTTTCGCGGACACCCTCACCGAGGCGCTGGATCAGCTCTTCGGCGGCGACGCCGGCGCGACCGGCGGCGACGGCAACGTCACCCCGACGCCCACGCCGACGCCCGGCACCGGGAGCGGGACGGGCACGACGACTCCCACGGGGGATGCGGCGTTCCAGGCCGCGCTGTCCGACGCCAAGGCGGCCATGCTCGCCCGCGACGCGGCGCTCAAGGCGGGCGATCTCGCGGCGTTCGCGACCGCGGATCAGCAGCTCACCGATGCGGTGAACAAGCTGATCCAGCTGCAGGGCAACGCCAACACGCCCGGGAAGTAGTCGGAAGGGGTCCCGATTCGCGCACTGCCGAATCCCGTGCTAGGCTCATTTCTTGTGCCGCGGGGTGGAGCAGTTCGGTAGCTCGCCGGGCTCATAACCCGGAGGTCGCAGGTTCAAATCCTGTCCCCGCAACAAGAGAAGGCCCCCGATCAGGAGAAATCCCGATCGGGGGCCTTCGGCTTTCCCGGGTTCTTCAGCGCTTCGGAGACCGGATCGCGGCCGCCGTCGCTAGTGCGCGCGCATCTGCGCGACCGCTGCCTCCCGATCGATCAGGTTCATCACGTCGCCGATCGAGTTCACGAGCGGGGCCGGCGCGATCACGAGCGTGTTCTTGTCCACGCCGATCTCGACGAGCGTCTGCAGGGTGCGCAACTGGAGTGCGAGGGGGTGCGACATCATCGTGTCGGACGCGGTGCCCAGCTGAGCGGCTGCGAGCGCCTCGCCCTCCGCGGCGATGATCTTGGCCCTCTTCTCCCGCTCGGCCTCGGCCTGCTTGGCCATCGCGCGCTTCATCGAGTCGGGCAGCAGGATGTCCTTGAGCTCGACGAGGGTCACCTCGACGCCCCACTCGACCGTCGTGACGTCCAGGATCTCGCGGATGTTCGCCGTGTCGGAGAGGATCTCGTCGAGGTGGTGCTGGCCGACGACCCGGCGCAGCGTGGTCTGCGCGATCTGATCGATCGCGGCGCGGACGTTCTCGATCGCGATCACCGACTTCACCGGATCCTGGATCCGGAAGTAGGCGACCGCCGAGACGCCGACGGTGACGTTGTCCTTGGTGATGATGCCCTGCGACTGGATCGGCATCGTCACGATCCGCAGCGACACCGGGATCAGCACGTCGGCGAGGGGGAGGATGAACCGGATCCCCGGCTCGCGCACGTTGTGCAGACGGCCGAAGCGCAGCACCACGCCGCGCTCGTACTGCCGCACGATCCGCGCGGACAGGAAGAACGCGATGATCGCGAGGATCACCACGACACTGAGGATGATGAGCGGGGTCATGGGGACCGCCTCCTCCGGCTCCGGTGACGTGCCGCGGGCCGTGCTCCCATTCTCCTCCCGCTCGCGGACGGCGGCGCCGTTCGGGGGCGGGATCGACGCAGGTCCGCGGGCGGGCCGCGCCTAGACTGGCCGGACCCGCCGCGCGCTCCGCGACGGCGCCGGCTCGAAGGGATCGCCGCACATGCCGAACGTGCTGATCCTGGGCGGTCGCGCCCCGGTCGCGCTCGATCTCGCCCGCCGCTTCGCGCACGCGGGCTGGACCGCGCGGGTCGCCGACAGCGCGCCCTGCCGGATCAGCGGATCCTCGGTGTCGGTCGCCTCGGTCGTGCGACTCGCCTCGCCCCGGCGCGAGCCCGAGCGCTTCGCCGCCGACCTGGAGGGGGCGGTGCTCGCGCACGCGATCGATCTGGTCCTGCCGACGTGCGAGGAGGTCTTCCACGTCGCGCGGTGGCGGCACCGGCTGCCCGAGCACGTGTCGGTGCTCGCCGAAGAGCTCGGCACGCTCCGCCGCCTGCACAGCAAGGCGGAGTTCCCGGTCCTCGCTGCGGAGCACGGGCTGGACGTTCCGGAGACCGCCCGGGTGCGCACGCTGCGCGAGGCGCGCGCATGGGCGCAGGGGCGCGGCGTGGTGCTCAAACCGGAGTTCTCCCGGTTCGGCGTGCACGTGCGGCGGTACGTCTCCGGCATCCCGCAGGACGCGCCGGAGCTGGGGGAGGGCGGCGCCTGGGTCGTGCAGGAGCTGCTCACCGGCGATGAACGGTGCTCCTACGCCGTGGCCCATCGGGGGCGCGTGCTGGCCCACGCCGTGTATCGCCCGCGATGGTCGATGCCCGGCGGCGCGAGCTTCTACTTCGCCCCCGCTCGGGACGACCTCATCCGTGCGGCGGTACGGCGGCTGGTGGCCGGGATCTGCTTCACCGGGCAGATCTCGCTGGACTGGATCCGGCAGGCCGACGGCCGGATCCGCCCGCTCGAGTGCAATCCGCGCGCGACGAGCGGCCTGCACCTGTTCGGGGCGGACGACCCGCTGCCCGCGGCGCTCGCCGGCGAGCTCGACGGCTGCATCGAGCCGATCGATCCGCCGCCGCGGATGATCGCGCCGATGATGCTCACCGCGGGCCTGCGCGAGGCCGTGCGAACCGGACGGATCGCGCAGTGGGCGGCGGACCGGCGGGCCGCACAGGATGTGCTGGCGGTCGCCGGGGATCGCGCGCCGCTGCGGGGCGGGCTGCACGACCTCGCCGGGCATGCCAGGCGGGCGCGCGCCGCGCGGCAGAGTCTGCCTGAGGCTGCGACGGCGGACATCGAGTGGGACGGCGATGAGGCGCGGCCGGCTCTCTCGGGGGCGCCGTCTGCCTCCGTTCCCGGCGGTCCGGTGTGAGCCGTCCCGGCAGCGTGCCGCACGCGCTCTTCGCGGAGAAGGCGCGGGCGTTCCTGGACGTGCACCGCGGGCAGGACTCCACGTACTTCGCCGGCAATCTCGTCACCCGGATCGACGCGGTGACGGCGGGCGACCTGATCCTCCCCGTCACCGTGAACGACGCATCAGAGCCTCCGGGCAACGCCTGGGTGTGCTCGCCCACCACCACCTACGGGCGGTACGCGCTCGAGGAATCGGAGCGGCTTCTTCCCGGGCTGCTGCGTCCTCCGCTGCGCGCGACGATCGCCGGCGTGGACCGCGGCATGCGGCGCCGACGCCTGGATCGGGCCGTGGCGGTGGACAACTGGCTGCTGAGCACGAACCTGCATCCCGACCTCCCCGGGATCGACCTGAACCGGCTCGTCCGGGAGGCACGGGAGCGCTGGCCCGAGCACGCGATCTGGATCCGCTCGCTGAACGCCGTCCAGCACCCCGACTGGCTGCGCGCGGCCGCGGAGGCGGGCTTCACGCTCATCCCGAGCCGTCAGGTCTACCTGTTCCGCGATCTCTCCGCGGCGCGCCCGAGCCGGGACCTGCGCCGCGATCTGCGACTTCTCGACCGCACGGAGCTCACCGCGGTCCACCACGACGCTTTCACGGAGGAGGATTTCGCGCAGGCCGAGCGACTGTACGCGCAGCTCTACCTGCACAAGTACTCGACCTTGAACCCGCGCTACAGCGCCGCGTTCCTCCGAGCCTGGCATCGTGCCGGCCTGCTCGAGCTCGCGGGCTTCCGCGACGCGGAGGGAACCCTCCGGGCGGTGGTGGGCATGTTCGGGCAGGGCGCGGCGCTCACCGCACCCGTCGTGGGCTACGACACGTCCTGGCCGCAGCAGGCGGGCCTCTACCGTCTGCTGATGGCGCACGTGCTGCGCTCGACGCGGCAGCGGGGAGCCGAGCTCAACCTCAGCGCGGGCGCCGCGCAGTTCAAGCGGCTCCGCGGCGGGGAGCCGGCGATCGAGTACAGCGCCGTGCAGGCCGCCCATCTTCCGGCGGCCACGCGCCGCGCGATCACCGCGCTCGGCGCGCTCGCGTCGCGGGTCGGAGTGCCGATCATGCGGCGCTGGGAGCTCTGACGCGGGCGCCGTCCCGGCCGGGCGCGGTCGTCGCCCGTACGGGATGATGGATCCATGTCCTCCGGATCCGTGATCGTCGCCGTCTGCCAGTTCTCGCCCGTGGCGGATCGCTCCGCCAACCGCGAGCGCATCGGCGCGCTCGTCGCAGGCGCGGCGGCGCGCGGGGCGCGGGTGGTCGTGCTGCCGGAGTACTCGAGCTACTTCGTGGACCCGTTCGACGAGACCCTCGCCGCGAACGCGGAGGACCTCGACGGCGAGTTCACCGGTGAGCTGCGCCGCCTCGCCGGGCGGTACGACGTCGTGATCGTCGCGGGGCTGGTGGAGCGCGCGGACGAGGGGCGGATCCGCAACGCGGTCGTCGCGGTGGATGCCACGGGCATCCTGGCGGTCTACCGCAAGCAGCACCTGTACGACGCGTTCGGGCAGACCGAGTCGCGGTGGATCGAGCCGGGCCGGGTCGGGGGAGCGGCGACGTTCGTCGTGGACGCCCTGACGTTCGGGCTGATGACCTGCTACGACCTGCGCTTCCCCGAGGTGGCGCGCACGCTCGTCGACGCCGGGGCCGATGTGCTCGTCATCCCCGCCGAGTGGGTGCGCGGTCCGCTCAAGGAGCACCACTGGACCACTCTCCTCGCGGCGCGGGCGATCGAGAGCACGGCCTACGTCGTCGCGGCCGATCACCCGGTGCCGGTGGGAGTCGGTCATTCCGCGGTCGTCGATCCGCAGGGCGTCGTCGTCGCCGGGGTCGGCACGGGGGAGGGGATCGCGGTCGCCGAGCTCGATCCCGCCGCGGTCGCACGGGTGCGCGAGGTCAACCCCGTGCTGCGATTGCGGCGCTACCGGGTCTCGCCGCGCTGATCGCGGCGCGCGGACTACCGCAGCCCGGCCAGTCGCTCCGACGCCTCGGCGATCACCTCGGGCCGCTTGCACGCGGCGAAACGCACGAGGCCCCGGTAGGCGTCGCGGTGCTCGGGGCGCACGAACGCCGTGAGCGGGATCGCGGCCACGCCGATCCGCTCGGGGAGGGTCCGGCAGAACGCATCCGCATCGGCGCCCCCGATCGCGGTCGCGTCGGCGACGGTGAAGTAGCCGCCGTCAGGGCGGTGCACCTCGAAGCCCGCCGCGGCGAGGCCCTCCGCGAGCAGGTCGTGCTTCGCCCGCAGTCGTTCCGCCGCATCGGTGAAGAACGTCTCGGGCAGGCGCAATCCGGCGGCGACCGCCGGCTGGAACGGGCCCCCGTTGACGTAGGTGAGGAACTGCTTGACACTGAGCACGGCCGTGATGAGCTCGGCCGGCCCGTGGATCCAGCCGATCTTCCATCCGGTGACCGCGAAGGTCTTGCCCGCGGAGGAGATCGTGAGCGTGCGCTCGGCGGCGCCCGGCAGGGTCGCGATCGGCACATGCGGCGCCGTGAACGAGAGGTGCTCGTACACCTCGTCGGTGACGATGATCGCGTCGTGCGCGTGTGCGAGGCGCACGATCTCCGCCCGCGCGGCGTCGTTGAGCACCGCGCCGGTCGGGTTGTGCGGATCGTTCACGAGGATCACGCGGCAGCGATCCGTCACCGTCGCGGCGAGCTCCTCGAGGTCGGGCTGGAAGTCGGGCAGGCGCAGCGGCACGGTGCGCAGCGTCGCGCCGCTCAGCGCCGCGATGGCGGCGTAGGAGTCGTAGTACGGCTCGAACACCACGATCTCGTCGGCGGGCCCGTCCACGAGCGCGAGGAGCGCCGCGGCGATCGCCTCCGTGGCACCCGCCGTGACCACGACCTCGTGATCCGGATCCACCTCGAGACCGTAGAAACGATGCTGATGCTCGGCGATCGCCTGGAGGAGATCGGGCACGCCGCGCCCCGGAGGGTACTGGTTGGCGCCCTCGAGGATGGCGGTGCGCGCGGCCTCGAGCACTTCCGCGGGCCCGTCCTCGTCCGGGAAGCCCTGCCCGAGGTTGATCGCCCCGGTGCGGGCCGCGAGCGCGGAGATCTCGGCGAAGATGGTGGGGGCGACCTCGCCGGCCTCGGAGAGCAGGCCGGCCCCGGCCGCGGTGCGGCGCCATGCGCCCGGAAGGATTCCCATGGCGCCCAGGGTAACGCCATAGCGGAATCTCCCAGCGGGCATAAGAAAAACACAGAAACGGCCGTCAGTCTGTAAGGGCAAGGTTCGAAGGAGCAGACATGAACGAGCAGACGCCTCACCCCGACGCCGGACACTCCGTGCCCCCGGCGTTCTCGTCCACCCCCGCCGCCGACGCCGCCGCACAGGCCGGCGCGACGGCTCCCACCACTCCCCTCCCGCCCACCGGGATGTACGCGCCGCAGGGGCAGGCCCACCCGGCACAGCCGGGCAACCCCGGTCACCCGGGCGTCCACACCGGCGCCGCCTTCGGCGCGGCCGCGACCCCGACCATCGAGCACAAGGCGAAGAGCGGCGTCGGCGGCGGCAAGATCGCCGCCATCATCATCGCGGCGGCCCTGGTCGGCGGCATCGCCGGCGTCGGCGGCGCGGTCGGCTACGGTTCGCTGACCGCCTCGAGCTCGTCGTCCTCGAAGGGCGTGACGGGGCCCAGCACCGTGACCGTGAACAACCCCGAGTCCGTGTCGGAGGCCACGGCGATCGCGGCGAAGGCCGTGCCGTCGGTCGTGACGATCGAGGTCTCGGGATCCAGCGCAGCAGGATCCGGATCCGGCATCGTGCTCGACAAGCAGGGGCACATCCTCACCAATGCGCACGTGGTGACCCTGGACGGCGAGGTCTCCGACCCCGCCATCACGGTGACGACCTCGGACGGCCGCATCCTCGAGGCCACCGTGGTCGGGATCGACGCGACCTACGACATGGCGGTGATCCAGGTCAAGGACGGCTCGAGCCTGACTCCGATGGAGTTCGCCGACTCGTCCAAGCTCAACGTCGGGTCGATGACGGTCGCCGTCGGCGCGCCGCTGGGGCTCTCCAACTCCGTCACGACCGGCATCGTCAGCGCGCTCAACCGCAGCATCCAGATCCAGTCCTCGGCGGCCCCGTCTCAGGGCTCGAGCGGCGATCAGCAGCAGAGCCCGAACCAGGACGGCTCGCAGCAGCCGTTCCAGTTCGACATCCCGGGCCGCGGCTCCGGCTCGCAGAGCTCCGCCGCGACGATCTCGATCTCGGTCATCCAGACCGACGCCGCGATCAACCCCGGCAACTCGGGCGGTGCGCTCGTCGACAGCGACGGCAAGCTCATCGGAGTGAACGTCGCGATCGCGAGCGCCGGCTCCTCGTCCTCCTCGTCGGGACAGTCCGGCAACATCGGGGTCGGCTTCGCGATCCCGTCGAACATCGCCAAGCGCATCGCGAACGACATCATCGCCGACGGCAAGGCCACGCACGGCCTGCTGGGTGCGACGGTGCAGGACGCGAGCGCTCAGAAGGGCGCGACGGTCGTCGGCGCGGCGATCGCGTCGGTCACGAACGGGGGCGCCGCGGCGAACGCCGGCATCCAGGCGGGCGACGTCGTCACGGGCTTCAACGGGAACCCGATCACCGACGCCAGCGACCTGACCGCGCAGGTGCGCTCCGTCGCCGGGGGGAGCACGGCCACGCTGACCGTCGTCCGCAACGGTCAGAGCCAGGAGATCAGGGTCACCCTGGGGACCCTCGCCCCGTGAGCGGCCGCTCCTGATCCTTGCGCTGAGGAAGACGCCACCCGCGACACGTCGCGGGTGGCGTCTTCTCCGTCGGGGGCACGGATCCGCGCTGCGGCCGGGACGGCGGCGCTCTCCTTTTCCGCACCGAGTCCCCGGCCGGTAGGCTCGCGGGGTGGCGTCCTTCTCCTTCCGTGCGGGTAACGCCGGCAAGCTGCTGAGGATCCCGCTGTATCTGCTCGGCAGGCTGGGAACCCTCGTCGTCCCTCGGGGGCGGGGCTGGGTGATCGGGTGCGGCGCCGGCATCGGCGACGGCGCCCTCGCCCTCTGGCACGCGGCCGTGGAGAGCGGTCTCGAGCCGCTCTGGCTGACGGGGTCCGAGCGCGAGCGACGCGATGCGGACGAACTCGGCATCAGGTCGATCCCGAAGAGCGGTCTGCGCGGCTGGTGGGCGACCGCCCGGGCCGGAGTGGTCGTGGTCACGCACGGCTTCGGCGACGTCAACCGGTACGCCACCTCGGGTGCGTTCCCACGCCCTCCTGTGATCGTGCAGCTCTGGCACGGCATCCCGCTCAAGCGCATCGGGCTGGACTCCCCGGCCACCGTGCAGAGCGCGTTCCTGCCGGGCTTCGTCCCGCTGCAGCGCCTGCTCGGGTTCCTGTACCGCGGCCAGACCCGGCGTATCCGGGTGCTCCCCGCCGCATCCGACCGGTCCCGCGGACGCCTGGAATCGGCGTTCGGCCTCGGCGTCCGGCAGGTTCTCGTCACCGGCGAGCCACGCGTCGACGTGCTCTCCGCCGGGGATCCGGAGGAACGCCGAGCGCGCGCGATCGCGCGACGGGACACCGCGGTCGGACCGATCGCGGACAGCGCGCGCGTCGTGCTGTACGCGCCCACCTGGCGGGACGGGGCGCCGGACCCCTCGGTCCCGACCGCTGCGGAGTGGGCGGATCTGCTCGGCGTGCTGGAGCGCACCGACAGCGTGCTGCTCGTGCGCTCGCACCCGCTCGGCGAGGGCGACTACAGCCCGCCGGTCCCCACCGACCGCGTGCGGATGATCGGTTCCTCGACCGTCGCGGACATCACGCCCGTGCTGCCCGCGGTCGACGTGCTCGTGACCGACTACTCGTCACTCGCCTATGACGTGGGGCTGCTGTCCATGCCCGTCATCTATCTCGCCCCGGATCCCGAGGAGTACGCCGCCGCCCGCGGCTTCTACGGGACGTACGCCGAGGTCGCCGGCGGCGACCCTGCGAGCGACTGGGCGGAGGCCGGGGGTCAGCTCGAGGCGACCCTCTCCGACGTCGCAGAGCGCGACCGCCGCGCCGAGCTCTCCCGCGCGCTCAGCGCGCGCATGCACGCCCATCGGGACGGCCGGAACACGGCCCGCGTCCTCGGCGCGATCCTCGCCCGTACCGGCGACGCCACGAGCGCCGCCCGCCCGACCCCCGCAGCGAAGGGAACCCCATGACGAGCCGCGTCACGAGCGTCCGCGTCGACGAGGAGCAGCAGGCGCTGCTGATCGGCGGAGAGGGGACCGCTCCCGCCGAGATCGAGCTCGCCGGCCGCCGTGCCGTCTCCCGGGCCGGCGTCGATGCGGACCGGGACGACCGCGGCTGGAGCGCCGTGCTGCCGCTGCAGGCTGCGCGATGGGGCGGGCCGGTGCTCCCGCTGCCGAGCGGCGACTACGCGCTCCTGCTCGACGGACGCGCGGTCGACGTGCCCGCGCTCGAGACCGTCGTGCTGGCCGGGCTCCGCGTCGGCGCGGACGGCGCCGTGCGCATCGACCCGCCGGTCGACCCGGTGTACGAGACCGCCGAGGGACGGCTCGCCCTGGAGGGGCGCTACGCCGCGCTTCCCGGCGCGGGGGAGAACGCGGTGTTCTTCGAGTCCTTCTACGGGCAGTCCAGCGGCTGCAACCCGGGCGCGATCGACCGCGAGCTCGCGGCGCGCGCCCCAGGAGTGACCCGGTACTGGAGCGTGGTCGACCTCTCGATCCCGGTCCCGGAGGGGGCGATCGCGGTCGTGGAAGGATCGCCGGAGTGGTGGCGGGCGCGTGCCGATGCACGGCTGCTCGTGGTGAACGACTGGCTGCGCCGCCGCTTCGACCGCAAGCCCGGGCAACGCGTGCTCCAGACCTGGCACGGCACGCCCCTCAAGCGTCTCGCCCTGCATCGCCCCGGCCTGCACCCGCGGCGCTGGCTCGCCGTGTTCCGCGAATCGCGACGCTGGGACGCCCTGCTCGCCCAGAACCCGTACGCGGAGCGGGTGCTGCGCAAGGCCTACGCCTTCCTGCAGCGGCCGGTGTGGGTGGACGGCTACCCGCGCAACGATGTGCTCGTCACCGGCGATGCCGCGCGCATCCGCGATGCGCTCGGCATCAGTCCGTCGGAGCGGGTGCTGCTGTACGCGCCGACCTGGCGGGACGACCGGTCGGAGATGGTCGACTTCCTGGATCCGACCGCGCTCGCCGAGGCCGCCGACGCGGTCGTGCTCGTCCGCGGCCACTCCCGCACCATCCGCCCCGGCCGCGACCAGGCCGGATCCCGGGTCATCGACGTCACCGGCTATCCCGACACCGCGGAGCTGCTGCTCGCCGCCGATGCGCTGATCACCGACTACTCGTCGGTGATGTTCGACTTCAGCGCCACCGGCAAGCCCATCTACTTCCTGGTGCCGGATCTCGAGCACTACCGCGGCAAGCTCCGCGGCTTCTACTTCGACCTCCCGGCCCGTGCGCCCGGCCCCCTCGTGCGCACGCAGGAGGAGCTCGTGGCGGCGCTCTCCGACGTGTCGGCGGTCGCGGAGCACGCCGCGTCCTACGTCGCCTGGCAGGCGCAGTTCAACGGCCGCGACGACGGGTCCGCGTCCGCGCGGGTCGTCGACCGGATCCTGGATCTCGGCTGGCTCGACGGCTGAGCCGTGCCGCCCGGGGCCGCCGAATGCGGAGGCCGCTCAGGGCAGCGGGGTGTTCCGCGTGCCGAGCCGTGAGGTGTCGACCGTGTCGTGCGCGCCGCGCAGCACGCCCATGAGGAACCCGAGCCCCCAGGAGAGGTGCATCGTCGGCAGCACGGCGAGCGTCCAGATGCGCTCCCGCGGGCTCCGCGGCGGATCGGTCGGGCGCCCCGGAGCCAGCGCCATCGCGATCACGAGCAGCGCATAGGCGACGAGCGGCAGATACACCGCCGACGCGATCACGCCGGCGACGCCCGAGAGGACGCCCGTGAGCTGCAGCACCCCCGTGACCACGGCGAGCGCGAGGAGGACGAGGAGCGCCGGGGGCGCGAAGAAGCGCACGCCGTTGCTGCGCCCGTAGCGGCGCACCAGCTCGCCGCGCCAAGCTCCGGTCGAGCGGAACTGCCGCGCCAGCCGGATCCAGCTCTCCCGCGGCCAGTAGGTCACCGCGAGCTGCGGATCGAACCACACCGCGTACCCCGCCTGGCGGATCCGCAGATTGAGCTCCCAGTCCTCGCCGCGGCGGATCGACTCGTCGAACAGGCCGACCTCGTCCAGCACGCTGCGGCGCATGACGCCCAGGTAGGCCGATTCGGCGGCTCCCTCCCTGGTCCCTCCGTGGTAGCTGCCGCCGCCGAGACCGACCGGCGAATTGTACGCGCGGGCCACGGCCGCCTGGAACGGGGTGCGGCCGTCGGCACGCATGACCCCTCCGACGTTCGCGGCGCCGGTTCGCTCCAGCGTCTGGATCGCGCGCCGGGCGTACCCGGGGGAGAGCTCGGAGTGCGCGTCGACCCGGATGATGGTCGGATGCGCGCTGGCGCGGATCGCCGCGTTGAGGCCGACCGGGATGTCGGCGGCCGGGTTGTGCACGATCCGCAGCCGCGGCTCGCGGGCCGCCAGGCGCTCGGCGAGGTCGGTGGTGCCATCGGAGGACGGGCCGAGCGCGAGCACGAGCTCCGTGGGGCCGTCCACGTCCTGCGCGAGCACCGACTCCACGGCGTGCTCGAGATAGGTGCGCTCGTTCAGCACCGGCATCACGAACGACACGCCCGCGCCGGACAGCGGGGCATCCGCGCCGGGGGAGGACGGGTCGGGGTGGCTCACCCGTCGATCCTTGCACGTCCGGCCTGCAAGACCGGCGGGAGGGCCGTCCGGGCGCGTCGGGCTACCAGCGTCCGCCGTTCTGCCAGTACTGGCCGATGTCCTCGAGCGGGCGCCCCTTGGTCTCGGGAGCCAGCCACACCACGAAGAAGAAGGCGAGGATCGCGATCACCCCGAAGGCGGCGAAGGTGCCCGCGCCGCCGAGGGCGTTGAGCATCGTCAGGAAGAGCGCGCCGACGATGACGTTCGCCACCAGGTCGCTCGTCAGCATCACGCTCGCACCGAGCGAGCGCAGGTGCGCCGGCATCGCCTCGCCGGCGTAGACCCAGACCAGGGAACCGAAACCGAACGTGAAGCCGGCGGTGAAGAGCACGAGTCCGATGAACCCGGCGATCGTGAGGGCGCCGTCGAAG
>Ga0209915_1002283_pt1 | contig 21245 bp, 19 predicted proteins | sample ThiBiot_750_plan_FD_183952 | JGI IMG/M metagenome (GOLD analysis project Ga0209915, IMG submission 183952) | Wastewater bioreactor microbial communities from Cape Town, South Africa - Thiocy_cont_750_plan (SPAdes) | ecosystem: Engineered > Bioreactor > Thiocyanate-remediating > Anaerobic-Aerobic... | reverse complement strand
AAAATGAACATCTTTCGTGAAAGATATCGAACGAACTGTTATAGAAAACTACTACTTCATCTACTACAACTTCTACTGAAACATCGATGCCAACAACAATTAATAAAAATGCGAAATCAAAAGATGACTTTATTACTAATGTATTAAAAATGATGTTGGTTCTTAATGTTTACAGTTGAATACAACATTTGCAGTAACTTCGGCACAATATAATTGTCGAAGTTAAACTTCGCCGATGCTGTGTGTCGAAGTTATAACTTGAGCAACATTTGTTTGCCGAAGTTGAACTTTGTCCAGTGTTGTGTGTCGAAGTTATAACTTGGGCAAAAATATTGCCGAAGTTATAACTTTGACACAAAGTGTAACTTAGGCACGACATATAGAAACAAGCAATATTTATTAAGATTTTCATAAATAAAAAGATGATCTCACAAAAACTATCGATTTTTCAGCATGAGTCACCAACTGTATAGAATTTATACCGTTCCGAGGTATATATCGAGTTTACGGCTTTTTCAGATTAGAAAATGGAGAATTCGAACCACGTAACTCTGGATATGGTGATAATTGTCAAACGCATTAGATTATCGAATATATTTTTAAAAGTCATTCGATCAATTACACACAGCTGTTATTTTTCACATTTTATCTTCAAACTTTCATCAAATATATAAATACTCATATATTTTCTAGTAAAAAAACTGCTCTAAAATGAAATCCCTCTTCTCTATAGTCGTTTTCTCCCTTTTTGTCTTGACAATATTCGGTCGACAAATTGAAAAAACCAATGAAATCATTTCAATCTCAAGTGGAACATCATTCGGTCGTTGTATCGGTTATTGTCGTCAGTCAATTGAAATCATAGCCAATCCTTTACAACTCAATGTTTTACGAGAAGCAAACTTCAATCAAGCAAGTTATCCACCAGTTCATGTTGGATTTCTTCTTGAACAACAAATTTGGACTAAACTCGTTGGTTTAGTCGATTTAAAAACGATCGAAAATCTCGATTCGCGAATCGGTTGTCCCGATTGCGCTGATGGTGGTGCCGAATGGATTCAAATCGATACGACAAGTACAAGCAAACGAATCACATTCGAAAATGGACGAACCGTTCAAGGAACCGAAAATCTTATCGAACAATTAAGAGATTTGAGACAAACTTATTTAAGCAAAGTTTAACGATCGCAAATCTCTCATTTTTTCTTTGTTGACACTAAATAAATATTGAACTACCATTGAGTTAGAATATTTAATGATTTCTAAACATAAAATCTGCACTCATTTCACGGACAAACATCTCCACGATGAGTTCATCTGAAAATTCTCGTTCGATAATCAAAGAATTCAGCCTGAATACATCAGCACACGGTCTTCCTGGAATAGCTCGTAGTGAAAGTATACACAATCGTATATTTTGGATATTTTCCTTTGTTTGTTTCACTGGCATCATGATTTATTTTGTAACAGTTGCTATTATTGATTACTGTCAATATCCAACTCAAATCGATATTAATATAATTCGAGAATGGCCACAATATTTTCCTGCAGTCAGCATTTGTAATAGTTCACCATTTCGACTCGATCGATTTCTTGGTCCATTTTTAAATTATACATTTTCAAGAAATCTAACCAATCAAACAAATCTAACAGCGATTCCACCGTATTTATCTCCATATGTCACAGATTTTATTCTAACAGAACTCAATTCTGATCGATCGATTGACGAGTATTTCTATCCTCTATCATCAATTCTCTATACATGCACATTCAACGGTCAAATCTGTTCAGCAAATGATTTCATCAGTTTTACTTCAGCAACATTCGGTCTCTGTTTTACATTTAATGCAAAAATGAAAAATCAAAGTCAAAATTCCGTTCATTATAGCAATGAAAACGGTGGAAATGGTATCTTACAATTGGAACTCTACACACATAGCCATCAATATGTTCCCTATATTCGAAATGGTACGTGTATTCAATATACTCAAACGAGAAGTTCATACAGTAAAACCTCTCTAAAGTGGACACTTTTTCCATGATAATTAAGTCTCCTATCAGTTCCCGAGTGAAAATAGACTGTTTTTCTTCATTATTCAAACTGTAGCATTTCATAAATTAATTTATTAAGAAAAATATTTAAAATACATAGAAACAAAATATGAAATATGTCAAAATCTATAAAGATTTTTAGTCCCGGTGTGCTGAACTAAGGCCGAAAGGAAAAATGTCGAAAATTATAATTGATAGACTCTTCTTTATTTCCAATTTAATATCAACATAATCACAGAGAATACACAATTAATAGAGAGAAGAGAAAGAGAAATGATTAATTGTCATTTTCTTCGTTTAGCTACTGTATATGATAATCCATCTAAATATTCCATAGTGTCTATGACTCCTTCATAATATCTTTGATCGAGATTTTCTATACGATGTTGAATAGCAAGTGTTTTTTTCTGTTTTGTTCGAGGACCTAAGCCAGCATTGAATTGCGTCAACATATGGTTAAAACGATTTTCTTCGCCTTGAAGCAATTTTATAAAAGACCACATATTAGGATGATAAATTTGAAGACGACGATTGAAACGACTATGAAACGCTGAATAAAATATGCAACGTTAATATTAGGAAAATACACGAAACCAATGGAATAAAGAGAGGAAAAGAAAGAAGAGACACATATCAGGTTCAATGTTGATTAGGGACATCACTTATTTAACAAATTATATATTCGATCTTTCTCTTTCAACATTATTACGGCCAACCGACATACCAAGACCTCCATTATTATCTTTTATAAGTTGTATTTTTTCTTCTAAAGGTAACTCATGTCGTTTCATGACTAGAATGACCGATTCGTCCTCTTTTTATAGTTCCTAATTCTTCTGATTTTCTTTGTTTTGTTCTGTATGAAATTATTCATGCCGTCTTGTTCCATCCTGACTAGTCAAGTTCATCATGATTAAAAGAAATAATTCGTGCACATTTATCATCATTATAGTGTGTAAAAAAACATTTCTTTTTCGATAAAGGTGCTGGACTAGTAGCACAAGTTCATGATAATACCGAAGTACCGACAATCGAAACAACCGGTATTCTATTATCTCCTGGATTTCAACATAAATTAGGTTATAAAAAGAAAGCAACATATTTCCTACCATCTCCATACACATCATGTACAGATAAAGTACCAGCACAAATGAAGATTATGTTTCAAAATTATTACAATGGAGCTGATTATGGTTATAACGAAGCAGTTTGCAGACAACTTTGCGAACAAACTTATGCGTAAGATTTCTCTTTTTTTATTAAACTCAAACTAACTGCATACGCGTGTTTATCAAATAGATACAGCGTCTGTGGTTGCGTCAATCCGATGCAATGGAATGCACGTTCGATCATTTTACCTGGAACGGACACGGTTCTATCAGCTTCTATTTGTCAAGATAATGTCGATTATGCATGTATTACTCAAGCAGTTGATGTTCTTCTCAATTCACCATCTTTACAAGAAGAATATTGTTCAGATTGTTCACAACAATGTTCAGTCAAAGAATTTCCTATTCAAAATTCAGCTCTGCTAAGTCCGTTGGAATGGCAAATGAGTTTTATAAAAACATTCGTTGAAAATTCTTCGATAGCACAGCCGACCGATTGGTCAACATCATGGCAAAGTTATATTCAAAAGAATTATCTCATTTTAAATGTTATTCGACAGACAACAACCGTTGAAAACAGTACACAATCTGCACAGATCAATGTCGTCGATGTTCTATCGAATATCGGCGGACAAACGGGTCTTTGGATTGGAATTAGTTTTCTTTCGTTGATGGAATTTGCTGAAATGATCTATCGACTTATTCGACATCAAGTTCGTCGAATTAAAATGAAATTTAGAAACAAAGTGACAACGCAGAAAGCGAAACCGTGATTTTTGGATCAAAATAAAAAATTGTCAAATCTCAGTAAAATAGAAAAGAAGACCGATCAAACTGAACAAATAAAATAACTGACTTGATTTGTTTCTAAGGCTCGAGCAATGGCTCGTGCACCTGTATCTCCGATTTGATTATATTCGAGATGGAGTGTGTTGAGTGTCTGTGATTAATACGAAACATGACTGATCAACATGAACAAACTAGATATTTATCTCACTTGATTTGTTTCTAAGGCTCGAGCAATTGCTTTTGCACCTGTATCTCCGATTTGATTATATTCGAGATGGAGTGCCGTGATTGTCTGCGATTAATACGAAAGATGAGTGATCGAAATAAAGAAACTAAATATTTATCTGACTTGATTTGTTTCTAAGGCTCGAGCAATGGCTTGTGCACCTTCAGGTCCGATTCCATTGATTCCGAGGTGGAGTGTGGTGAGTGTCTGTGATCAATAGAAAATATGGCTAATCGAAATGAAGAAACTAACTTGATTTGTTTCTAAGGCTCGAGCAATGGCTTGCGCACCTTCAGTTCCGATTTCATTGCTTTTGATGTTGAGTGTGGTGAGTGTCTGCAATTAATACGAAAGATGACTGATCAAAATAAACAAATTAAATATCTAACTTGATTTCTTCCTAAAGCCTGACGAATTGCTTGTGCACCTTCAGCTTTGATTTTATTATCGTAGAAGTAGAGCGTGGTGAGTGTCTGCGATCAATAGAAAATATAGCTGATCGAAATGAAGAAACAAAACATTTCTCTAACTTGATTTATCTCTAATGCTTGACTAATGGCTTTTGCACCTGTATCTCCGATTTGATTATATTCGAGATGGAGTGTGGTGATTGTCTGCGATTAATACGAAACATGACTGACGGAAATAAAGAAACAAATGAAATATCTGACTTGATTTCTTTCCAAGGCTCGAGCAATTGCTCGTGCACCTGTATCTCTGATTCGATTGCCTTCGAGATGGAGTGTGGTGAGTGTCTGTGATCAGTAGAAAATATGGCTGATCAAAATAAAGAAATTAAATATTTATCTCACTTGATTTGTTTCTACGGCTCGAGCAATGGCTTGTGCACCTGTATCTCCGATTTCATTAAATCTGAGGTGGAGCGTGGTGAGAGTCTGAGATAAATAGAAAAGACGGTAAAGAAACAAAATATTTCTCTAACTTGATTTGTCTCTAATGCTTGGCCAATTGCTCGTGCGCCTTCAGCTCCAATTGCATTGTCTTCGATGTTGAGTGTGGTGAGTGTCTATGCACAATAGAGAGTGGATAAACTGCGGTAAACACGAGTTTTTAAGGCTTTACTTGAAATCGTTGATAAGAATTGAGGATAGCATTTAGTCGTTGATTGACATTGTTTATGGACATAAATAAGTCTTTTTCATCGAAATGATCGAAGATGCGATAGATTATGTCGATGGGAAGTGCATGAATTGATAAAGACATGTTTCTTCGAATCTGAAATAATATTTGTTATGAAGATGATCGTGAAGCGAAAGAATTTCTTCATGAAGTCACATAAGGTATTTTATAGGATGAAATGGAAGAGTATTACGTATATTCGATGGTAATGAGCTCTTCTACGCAGATAAATATTAAGTTATGCACAAAGGATTACTGTTGGATTTTGCTTATTAATTCTTAGAGACGTGAAAGTGGACTGACTTGCTTCTATTGAAATGGTAGAGTAAAATATATGAAGAAATACAGTACCGAATTTTGTCACTCTTACATGTATATAGATAAATTTGTGGTGAATAATGAAATAGTAGGACGAAAAGAAGAAGAAAAATCATTGAAGCATATTAGTAGAGGAGCAGCGAAACGATCGTGATTCGTTGCAATGACATTATGCTAAATGAAACATACATAGTATGGTTGTTTCTTTTTTATGATGTCGCTTTTTTCAATGAAATGTTCTAGCTTAGAACGAATTACAATCAACAAAGAATTTAAAAAGACAAAATAAACAAGTAACGTTCATCTTGAGATTCGCTCAGCTCTTTCTCGTAGAAATCATATATTTCAACTATTTTCCAATCATGTACTTTTCAAAATCGACGACATAAGTGGGAACTATTCAAGTAATTTGGTTTTGTTTTCTTTACCTGTTTCAAGGTGAGTTTTGTTGGTTGAATTTGATCGAAATAAAATGACTACTTTCTGTGCAAACGAAGAATGAAAGTATTTATTCTTTTCAATCATTCTGAATAAATTCTTCGAAAGAAAAAAACAGTCGTTCGTTGCTCTCAACAATTCTTAACTTTAATTTTTCCATTTCGAGTAAGTTACTGGATTTGATTTTCTCGGAAAAATTCAGATCCAAACAATCTTAATAAAACTATTTTGAATCTAAGACTCTCACCAAACCTCACTCCTCATATTATAACAGAAATCTGCAAACACACCTACATTCTCAAGATAGTTCGTTTTCTTCTATATCAATTTGTCTATTTAATCAAAGTTAAATAATCGTTATGAATCGTTTTGGTGATATTGATTATTCATTCAAGCGATTTTCACCGGTTTATGATTTTCTTATTGAAAAGATTGTTTCTCTCGAAGAAGCACTCAAACCTATCGATCAATTAGCCTCTTTTATTGAAATTGCAAAGAAACATTGTCGTTTTCCAAATGATCATGGTTTATCAAAAGATCAATCAGCTTCAATTTATATTTATACAATGGAATGGGGAGAAACAAGTCTTTATCGAGTTTTAAACGAAGCACTTAGATCAGACGATAGACAAGCGTTGAAGATTTGGTTTCCCTATTTGAAATTATTCGATACAGCTTTAGATCTTTTACCAACTGTAAGAGAAGTTGTTTGGAGAGGTGTTCCACTTGATATTGGAAAGAATTTTACTCAAAATCAAATATTTACTTGGTGGACAGTTAGTTCTTGTTCATCGTCGGTCAACGTTATCGAAACATTTTTGCAAAATAAAAGCAATTCAACTTTATTTTCGATTGAATCTGCTAATGGAAAAAAAGTTTCAGGTTACACGGAATATGAAGCTGAAGAGGAGGTTATTCTCAGAATTGGAACTGAATTTCGTGTTCAATCTAATTCATTGAGATCAGCAGATGGTTTACATACAGTTCATTTAATTGAAATTAATGGCGACGAAGATAATAAACAATCATTAGCAACAGGTACGAAAAGTTCAGATGTGAAATCAAAAGTAATATGTGAGTTGTTTTGATTGTTCATCTTAAAATGAATTCCTTTTCATTAAGATCAAAGAACGAATTTCAAATGGAAACCAAATGCACAAACTATGGCGGGAGGAAATGGAAAAGGAAAAGAATTAAATCAACTTTCATCTCCTTGCGGGATTTATGTAGATCGTCAACAACAACAAATTTATATTGTTGATTATGGAAATCATCGTATTGTTAAATGGAAAGTAGATGGTGGAAGTGGTCATGGACAAATTGTTGCAGGAGGAAATGGTTGTGGAGATAGAATTGATCAATTGAATGAGCCAACTGATGCGATTGTCGATGAAAATAATAAATCCTTGATGATTTGTGATCATGAAAATAGAAGAGTTATTCGATGGTCTTTAGAAAATCCAAATGAAAAACAAATTATCATCAAGAATATGAAATGTTCAAGATTATTGATGAATGACAATGGAGATTTGTTTGTTTCTGATTATGAGAATCATGCAGTAAAACGATGGAGAAAAGATGAAATAGAAAAAGAAGAAGAAGAAACAATTGTTGCAGGTGGAAATGGTCAAGGAGATAAACTCAATCAACTCAATGGGCCAGGATTTTCCTTCATCGACCAAGAAGAGACTGTGTATGTCTCAGATCGTAATAATCATCGTGTGATGAAATGGTTAAAAGGTGCAAAAGAAGGAATTGTTGTTGCTGGTGGACAAGGTCAAGGAAATCGTTTAAATCAATTAGATTATCCAAGTGGATTAGTTGTGAATGAAGTTGGTGATATTTATGTGGCTGATTGTGGGAATAATCGAATAATGTGTTGGTCATTGGAATCTAAACAAGGTCGAATTGTTGTTGGTGGAAATGGCAAAGGAAACGGATCAAATCAGTTGAATGGTCCAAGAGGTTTATCATTTGATGTTGAAAATAATCTTTATGTTGCCGATTGTGTGAATCATCGCATCCAACGATTTTGTGTTGAACAAACTGAAGCGAATCTTCATGATATCACCATCCAAATCGTGGTTGCCGAAAAATTTTGATTTATGAAATAGACTAGTTGAGCAAATACAAATACATTTTGTACTCAGAAAAATTATACATGTTCAACCTAAGAATAGATGGGAATCACAAATAAGCTGGCCGATACTTAATCTACTAAGTTCCAACTATCATTTGTCATCTATTAGGAGTTACTAAAGTCGATATAATAAAATCTGTAATAGAATTATGAAAATACGCTTAACACTTTATAGTTTTGATTTTACAAATTCAATACAATCTTTAATATTGTTTATATTCGGATGGTCAGTTGGAAATAATCGTTGTCGAATATCTAGCGCAAGTTCATAGTATTTAAGTGCTTGAGAATAATCACCAATGTTTCGATAAACCCAGCCAAGATTTTTATAAGAAACAGCCAAATCACATTCAGGCATAGGAGACGTTTTTTCTTGAATATCAATGGCCTTTTCATGAAGAGCAAGTGCTTTTTCATGTTCTCCCATCTTGTTATAAACCATTCCAATATTATTAAACGATTCAGCGAAGTCAATATGATCATCTGAAAGAGTTTGCTTACGAATTTCGAGTGCTTTCTCCATGGATAAAAGAGCTTCATCGTATTGTTCCATTTTGCCGTATACAGTACCGATACTGTTGTATATACCAGTCAAATCAGACTCGGTATTTTGATATATCTCTAATGCTTGATAATAGTATGCAAGTGCTTCTGGACACCTATCAAGTTCTCTCATAATCCAACCAATATTATTATACGCAAAAGCTAAACTCGGATGAGTTGAAGGGAGAATATGTTGTCGAATTTCAAGTGATCTTTGACATAATGGAAGTGCGTCGAGGTATTTACCTTGGTTTTTGTATACACTAGCAATATTATTGTAACAACCAGCTAGAATTGGATGATCGGATTTAAAAATATTCTCGGCTATTTCCCGTGATTTCTTATGATAGTCAAGTGCTTTATCATATTGACTACGATCGTTATAAATGGCTCCAATATTAGTATAAGTTATAGCCAAATCAGAATCTTCCGAAAGACCATGTTTTTGTTTCGTATTAACTGATCTTTCGAGATATTCTAGTGCTTTTGAATAGTCATGTGTTTGATAATATAATAGTCCAAGATTATTGTAAGATTGAGCTAAATCACTGCACTGTACTGGAACGAAATTTTCTTGAATTTCAATTGCTTTTTCATAGCACTCAAATGTTTTCGGTAGATCGCCTATTTCTGCATAGATTGCACCGATATTGTTATAAGTCGTTGCGAGATGACAATCATTTCGAGGTTCAATTTGCATTTGAATTGCAAGTGATTTTTCAAAATGATTAAGTGCTTCTTCGTACTCCGCCTTATTATTGTGAACATTTGCAATATTATTGTGATATCGAGCTAGATTTGACAGATTTGTTTTTACCATTTCATACGTTTTCTCGTAGTATGATAATGCTTGAGAATACTCACCCAATTCATTATATAAACTAGCCATGTTATTGTAACATGTTGCTAAATCCATTTGATTATTAGTATCAGGAGATCGTTGCTCGTATATATCACGTGATTTTCCATAGAATTCAAGTGCTTTTTTATGGTTATCCGTTTTTTGATGAACACAAGCTATATTATTATAAATAGTAGCCAATCGTAGATGATTAATCGGCAGAACAATTTCGCTGATGTTCATTGCTCTTTCAAAATAGTCAAGTGCTTGATTATATTCAGCTGAATCGCTGTGTACATTAGCAATATTATTGAAAGCGATTGCTAAATCAACTTGATTTTGAGGCTGTTGATTTTCAATAATTTGACGAGCTTTTTGAAAATAATCTAATGCTTTGTGATATTGACCAAGATCATGATGAACAGACCCTTTATTGCTGTAAGATGTGGCTAAATCGGGATGAGTTTCTGAGAGTGTTTTCAGTTTTATTTTGATATCATCGTCGAAATGTTTAAGTGCTGCTGAATATTCGCCTAATTTATGACTCACTGTGCCCAAGTTATTGTACAGATTCGCCCGAGCTGGATGATTTGTTTGAGTTTGAAATACTTGCTCGTAAATTGCACGTGCTCTTTCATAGTTTTCACGTGCTTTGCTCGTATCGCCCATGTCGTTATATAAAGTTGCAAAACTATTATAAAGTCTACCGAAGTCAATATGATCACGAGGAAGAACTCTTTGAAAAGTTTTCTGTGTTTTTTCTAAATATGACACAGCAGTTGAGTATTCTCCCATACTTTTGTGGATATTAGCAAGATTATTGTACGAATTAGCCAATAGAGGATCGTACTCGGAAAGAGTTTTCTGACGAATTTCCAAGGCCTTTTCAGAATGTAACAGTGCTTTTGAATACTCATCAATACTATAATATAATAAACCCATATTTTCATGAATATTCGAATCACATTGTTCATTTAGAATTCTAAGTGCTTCTTCATAATATGCTAATGACTTTTGATAATCACCCATATATTGATACACTTGAGCAATATTGGTATAAGATATGCCGATAGCAGCATGATCATCAGGAGTTAATTTTCGTTTCATTTCGAGTGCTTTTTCATAGAGCTGAAGAGCTCCTTTATATTCGCCTTGTTCAGTTTTGACTTTAGCTAACATAAAATTCAATTCTTCTTTTTCATTTTCATCAATTGTTTTCTCGAGAAGTTTCTCATACAATTGTTGTGCTTTGTCATAATGCCCGAGTTGGATCATGAGTTTACCAAGTCGATGCCATCCACCATAGTTTGATATTGTACTTTTTCGAATTCGTTCAGTTACAGCATGTAATTGCGGATCATTTTCATTTGTTAATGTCAAATTGACTGCCCATTGACGTCCAACTTCATCAATTTTATTTATGGCTCCAATGCGAAAAATACTATGCATAGAGAAAAGAGTTTCGTCTTCCTTATCAAACCGACCAAGATTTCCAATGGATGCGAAAGGTGTGGTCGATTGAGATGGATCGATTTCGAAAATAAATAGAATACCAATTATGGAAGGATCATTTGCATTACTATCAGCAAACATACGCGCTATTTCTTTATCGGTACTGGTCGACAGAAAGTTATTGAAAGCCATTAATCCGCCTTGTTTCTCTTTCAGTTCTTCAAACTCATCTTTCGGTAGGCCTTGTCCACGATAGAGAGTAATTTTATTGTTCAAATGTTGTTCTAGATATACCCGTTCTATATGACGATGAAGATCATTAACAAAAAAGCTAATATCAACAAGTTGTATTATATTCATTGTTCGAAGTGCGCGATTAACCAACTCATATAGAAATGAGTCTCCAGTATACCACCATATTGGAGTTCTATCGTAGTATTCTTGTTCAAATCTTCTGACCTGTTTTAAACAGCTATCACTATTCTCTTTTTCAAACAGCTCTCGAAAATAATTGATAAGATCTTGAAAATGTTTTCGTTCGAATTTGATTGATAGGACAGTTTCTTTAAAGATTTGTGTGTACATAAACGAATGCTTAAGTTCAGCTAAGTTTTTATTATCGACATCATCATTGTCACTACTTGTACTTGTTGATAGATAACTGATGGATATATCATTATGCTCATGTCGGTATACAATTTGTTTGAGTGCGTCACACATAGAAGTCATATCCGTAAAGATATTTTTGAGTTTGATCCAATCTTTCATTGATATATCACATTTTTTTGTATCTTCATAATAGAGAAATATTGTATCAAGTTGAGAAATATCATGAATTAGAGATATGACTTGTGCATATAATGGATCAGAAATGATAAAAATAACTTTGATATCATTAATTTCTGTAAGAAAATCAACGGCTTCATCAATATCGGTATAAAGATGAACGTTGTTGACAATATGTTCTAATTGAGCTAATTTATTTCGATAATCATCATTGTTCTCATCGATACGTGTATCAAACCATATTACCAAAACATTGCCGATGAAATTCAAATTTCTTCGATTTCGATATAAACGTTCGTTTTTATTCATTATACTTCCTGAAAAATGAAAATATGTTTACTTATGCTAATAGTTATTCATTAATATATGACGGAGAAATGAAAGAGAAAAACGCAATAGACCATAACGAAAACATTTTTTTTTAATTAGTTTCATGTTGGAGAAAAAGAAACTGGATGGTCAAATCGAAAATTTCAAAATCAGGGGGTTTACCCATCCTGTATGACGGTTCTGATAGATTAAGAAACATAGATGGTTATATATTTTATTTATTCTTCTTCAATTCTTTCGATTAATTCAGTATATTTGTGTAAAATAGTTTTGAGCATTAATCTACGATTGAAACAGATTCGTTCTGTTGAGAAATAATGACACACGCATATAATTCATCTGGTTTCATTGTTTTTGGCAATTCAAATGCCCATGTAAACGTAATATCATCGATTGCAAATGCCAATCTCATACTCTCTGTATCGAGTATAATACTAATACATTGACCTTCTCTGGCTTAGTGTCCTGCGGAGTCAACTTTTTCTTTCCGAAACCCGACTCCGATTCCGAAAAAATTTTCTTTTTGACTCCGATTCCAACTCCGACTCCGAAAATTTTTTTTGGCGGACTCCGACTCCGACTCCGAAAATTCCGATTTGTTCATATTGGTAATTAGCGCCCTCTAATATACTGTAAAACTTAGATAAAGTGATAATTGGATAAAACAAGATTAAATAAAGAAACATAGTAAATCTTTCTTTGATTCACTCTTCTCCAAAATCCAACAGCAATGAATTCAAAATCAAAAACTTTAACTCGACAGGAGCTTGAGAAGTTAATATTCGAACAAGATGAATCTATCAAATTCGTGCAAAAGAAAATGACTGCTCATTCAAGTCAATTATGGGGACATTTTCATCAAGTTTTTATCAATGATGTCCAACAACAATTTGTATCATGCAATAAATGCAAAGTGTTACTTGCTTATCAATCAATGAATGGAACGAACAATCTTAGAACACATTTGAATTTTTGTGCAACTATTCGACCCAAAAAAGACGATTTTCAACAAACAAATGTATTTAATTTCTATTCACCTACGAAGAAGAAAGTTTCAAAAAAAATTAAATCAGCTGTTTTGCAATCATGTGTTGAATTTGTAGCATTAGATGGTCGAGCATTCGAAATAATCAGCCGAGCAGGTTTTCAAAATTTAGCACAAGTATTATTTGATGCTGGTCGCGCATGTAACATCTCATCTTTGTCTGTTAAAGATGTTCTTCCACATGCAACTACTGTAAGAGACAATTATTTCGCATAAATTGGCTAATATTCTTAATATTTCTATTTACAATTGTAGATTAGTAGAAATGTCACACGACTTTATAATCAGTCGAAAAAAAAGCTTATTCAAATTTGTGAGAATTTAAAACACTTTTGCATTATCGTGGACAGTTGGACGGAGGCACATACCGGTAAAAGCATGATCTATTAGTTTAATCAATGTTAAAACATTCATACATACTTTCGTGTTTATTTAGGAATCAATTACTGTGGTATTGCACTTCGATACATCGATGATAACTTCAAATCATTTTGTTTTATACTTGGGTGTTATGCCTATGATGCACCAAGTCATTCAGCACCAAATTTTCGTTCATTTGTTGATGAAAAATTAGGAACATTTAACTTAAAGCTCAATGAATCTCAATATGTTGTCACAGATAATGAAAACAAAATGATAGCTGCTTTTCGTGATGAATGCTCAAGAATAGGATGTTCTGATCATTACTTAAACAAACAATTACAGCATGCATTTGAATCGGAACAAATTCATGTAAACAGAAATACTGTAGAAAAAGTTAATTGTGATATAGTTCAATATACTTTCAAACAAGTGAAATCAGTTGTCACTAATGTACGAACTTCACATCGTCAACAGCAATTGTCAATCAAACTTCAAGCATATAGTAAAACACGATTCAATGGAGCTTTTATTATGCTTGAAATTTTTCGACAAGTTTTTGATGAATTACCATCGGTAATATCGAATAATAAAACAACTAATGAAAGCTTCAACGTGATTGACAAACAATTACTTGATGAAATTTGTGAGTTTCTTAAACCATTTGAAGAAGTTATTGAAGCTTTAAGTGAAGAAGATCGACCAAGCTTACATCGAGTGATTCCATTACGTGAATGTCTTTTAAAGAAATGTGCAGTTAATGACGAAGATTCAGCAGGATTGTGTGAATTGAAAATCTTTCTAGGTGAGAAAACTTAGTGAAATATTCTATGGTTAAGTCACTTGTAAGAGAATTTGTTCAATCACTTTGAAAATATGCTTTTTAATTATGTGACTTTGACTTTTTTTTCTGTAATTTAACTTTAGCACGTCGAATAAAAAATAATTGGCCAGTTACAAACGAACATCGGATTGCGACAATATTGCATCCCAAGCTGAAAAAGTTCGATTCGTGTTTAGATGAGAAAGAAGATGCTATTGCTGCATTAAAAGTGGTATTTAACAAATACCAGCAGGATAATCTATTGTTACCAATTTATTCCACACATTCTAATTCAGCTGCATCGACATCAATATGTTCTGTTACAGAAAATCCCAAAACAAATTCAACAAAAGTCAATCTTTTAACACAATGTTTTGATAGTGCAATTCAAACTAATGTTAGAACATTAGATCCATATGAAGAAATTAATGAATATCTAAATTATGAGTACAATCAGTTGAATCCTGAAAATGAATGTGAAGACGGCGACATCGATGTGTTATTATTTTGGAAGGAGAAACAATCAATGTTTCCAGTTTTATCAACATTGGCAAAACAAATTTATGCTATACCAGCATCAAATACCGTCGTTGAAAGATTATTTTCAGCTTCGAAAAATACCATCAGTGACAAACGAACCAATCTTGGCTGCGACAAAATCAATCAACTTTTATTTTTGCAGAAAAACTTTACTGTATTGAAACAACTGTCGAATAAAACTCAAAGAAAAAGAACCATCTCCATTTCGTCAACAACTACAATGTCATCTGAAGATTCAACATGCACCATGCCCAAGCGATCAAAACTAGAGTTGGATCAGGAGAGCATGGAAATTGATTCCGAGGACATTGAATTTTTTTCTGACTAACATTATCATTAACATATGAAACTGATCTTTCAAATCTACAGATAATTAAAACTGACTTTTTTAATATTATTCTATGTCTATTTTAAAACATTTTCTTATTTCATTCTTCGCTGAAAAAAATTAACTTGTTGATTTAAAGAGAAAAAAAATCGGAGTTAACATATATTACGATTCTAACTCCGATTCCAACTCCGACTCCGAAAAATTATCAATAAATGACTCCGACTCCGACTCCGACTTGTCGGAGTCGGAGTTGGAATCGGGTTTCGGACCCCGGTGCAGGACACTACTCTGGCTGCACCCTCAAGATACGCAACATCATTTTTTTCTTTTGAATATAAATGTCCGGAATGGGTGCTGAAGAACCATCGATCATCTTCATTTGTCGCGATGTCCATTTCATTTGTGGATAAAGTTTTTCTTACACCTACATATGAACTCTTTATATTGCTATTACACTTAACATCAATCTGCTGGTAGTGTGCTTGATTATAAAGAGATGGATGAATTAACATAGGACTATAACCACTAGAAATAGGACTATAGTTCGGATAACTATTTATCCCGTAGTATGTTGGATCACTAACAACTTGAGGACTATTGCGCTGATAATCAATAATCTGAGAGCGTTCTTGGTTATTAACAACTGGAGGACTATTCCACTTAAAATCAATCTTCTGATAGCGTTCTTGATTATTAGCAAATGGACGATTAACTCGCACAATCCGTTGTCCGTTTCCACTACTATTAATGCAAGTACGATCATTACCGGTAAAAGTAAATGCTTGTGCATTAGTAGGCTTTTCAAATTTGAGTCCTCTCAATCTTGTGCATTGTTCTCGGGGTACAACTCTTGATTCTAAATCTTCAACACGTCGACATAAATCGTTAATAATATTTTCAAGACGTGAAATATCTTCAAGTTGAATTTTAACTAATTCTAATTGAAAACCTCGATGAATTGTTGTCGTTGTATCGAGAATCTTATCCGATGTGAATTTTAACTGTAAATTTACGTCGGACAATTGAGCAGTTAATTTCTCCGAACATTGTTCATCTTTCATTTCACAACCATGTGTCATTAAATACTTCAAATACGCATATAATTCAGTATTTGTCAGATACATTGACTGTGTAAGAGCGGCACATTTTTCATTTTCAAATGTTTCTCTGTAAATTTGATGTGTTCGACGTTGTTCAGCTTCAACAGTAAGCTCAAACGAGGAATTTAATTTTAATGTTACACGATAATCACCACAAAAACCGTCGTAGCAGGAATTCATAATAGCAGATTTGATTCACGGCACTGAAATGAAGTTCATGAGTCGTTTCCTCAAATAGATAAGAGAGAGTTTGTGTGTTTTTTTTAAAGATTTTAACCAATCAGAACAAAATTTTATTTTATTCTTCTTCCGTTCTTTAAGCCTTTCCGGCCGGCTTAGCAGAATATAGAAAGAAAAATAAATCTTTTTTGCAATTTTTTTTACTTCTAGTTGATGAAGATCGAAGAATTTTTCTTTTTTAAACTAAAATTTACTTTCTACGTATATACAGAATGGCGTGATGTCTCCATTTGGATATTTGAGGGTGGAAAGTGTTAAAGAAAAAAATCGTTCAACATGCAATTTCGATAATATTGAATAGAACTTAAACAGTTGCTTGATCTTGCTAATGTTTTCACATCGAAACAGATCAAATATCGACATATAAAACTATCAACAATTTAAAGTTAATCAGTTGTTGTGCACACAATAAACACAGTATAAGAATTTCATAGATGTCGTATTTTTTACTTTCATGATAGACACTATTTACCCATGGGTAATTTTGATAGGAAAAAGCCAAGGTAGATTACACGATGATTCATTGATTGACCTCCTTTATAACCATTTGCACATTTTTCTTTCATAATCATAAATGTTATATGGATACGGAGGATAAAAGACGAATCTACAGATTTCGTTTTGGTTCGACTAAGAAAACTGTCGATCTTAATGAAGAAGAAGTTCAACTTATACCATATCTATCTCGACTTGTTACGTACGATGATATTCTTCAATCATGTCAAAATGAAAATGGCGAATATGTGTTAAATTCTTCTATTCGTTTTAATTATTTTCAAGCGATTTTTAATTTTTCGAAAATGAAAAATTATTCGATATTATTTGATGAATTATCTGAAGAAGCAAATGTTCTGGGCATGCTTGAACTCTATGATTTCTTAAACCTTGATCCAATACCAATTCCATTTCTAAAGGATTCATATTTACTTCGATCAAATAGAAATGAGACTGAAAATAATGAAGAATTAATTAAATATCATCGAGCAACTTTAGAAGAAACTCGAGAAACAGCTGTACAATTCGTCATATCACTTAACAACAACGAATATGATATTCATGATTCAAAAACATTGCAAACCATATTCTTTTTATTGATGGATATATTATCAAATCCAAGTGTATTCGGTACTCGAATTTGTCATCACACATTTACAGTGACTGAAAACTGTTGTTATTCATTGTTTAATAAATTCGAACAACATCAGTTAGATAAAGCTCAACGTTCTGCACAAAGATATCGAACTGTACAAAATTTACCTAACCGCTTTTACAATGCATTCACTTGGAAAGGTGTTTTGACACCTGAAAACAAGCTGCAAGAAAAGTCTCTATTATTCGAGATAGACAGCGCGCATGATTATTATAGGAGCTATTCTGCTTTGTTCCTTAATCTTGCTTCTTTAGTCCAAAGCAGGCCTATGTATGATCATATTACAGTGATAGAACTTGTAGAGACTCGTCAACACGACAGACCACTTTTATCTATTGAAATCAATACGACATCTCAAGCAAAATTAGCTCGGTCTGGACATTTCAATACACTACCAAAACGACCTAAAATCGACAAATTCAAATATCAATATCCTCGAAAAATTCGCAAACATTGTTCATAGAGTTCTATTTTTTGTCCATTTTTCATACAATTCTGCACGATTTTGAGCATCAAGTGTTCCTTGTATATCATTAAATTTCACGAAAATAACATCCAAAGGTTCTAAAGACACTCCATCGACACTTTTATCTGAATACGGATTCGTGGCAATCGTACATCGATATTGACTTTGCTTTGAAAACGTCAATTGAAAATATTTACTCATCGTCGGAGTTATTGAATAATTTCCATTGAGAATATGAGTCGACAAGCCTAATTCACTCACAGAAATCGTATCACTTTTCGATGTATAACATCCGAATACACCTGCGCCAGGTACTCCATCGATACCACCACTTTTTAATAGCAGAGACATTCCTGTCCAATCGGTTGTTGCGAAATACGATTGAATATGAAATTGTTCATTGCAACTCAACGTACAACCAACTAATTTGACTTTCTCATTGAGACGTTGAGTGAAAACGTAATACCAATGGAATTTTTTGTTGAAATCTTTTTCGTAATCCGATTGAAATTGAAGAAAATACGGAGGAAAATAAGGACCACGGATGGATGCATTCATTGTGATGAAATATTTATATTTTCTTAAATCAAATTTCCGATTTCTGTCGTCAGTAGTATCGGCAGACGTCGTTTTCCTCCAAGGATTTCCGATTGTATGTGTCTGAATAAACCAACCAATTGAACCGTAATCAAAACATTTATTTTCATGTTGAAAATAAAATCCATTTCCTTTCGGTAGTTTCGGCAATTGGCTTTCATCAATTATTTTATTTTCAACTTGTTGTAAAATAAATACGTAATCAACTCCATCGTTTTCTCTAACTGCTGTGTCGATGAAATACTTCAAATTTCCATAGGCATGTTTATGCGTATTGGCGTAAACATAAAATAACAGGACTTTGTCGGTGATTTTCTCATCGTTTGCCGGTGGAACATGTTCAGGTTGTGAACTCGGCCAAGAAAACAGAAGATAAAATGTGAATAACAACATGCCGATGAAATATGATTTTTGTTTGTCTGAACTCATCGAACAAAGCCCGAGTCTACTCTCTCTCGCACGTGTCATTTTCATTCTTTTTCTATTCTGTTAGTTACTCTCAATGCCATTTCGCTTCTTTTTTTTTATTTATTCAAACAACAGTCGACTACCAATCGGTTCGATTGTTTGATCGAGCTTGTTCCCTCCATTTCTCATACAATTTCGCTCGTTCTTGAGCATCAATCGTTTTAATAACGCCATTAAATTTCACAAAAACAACATCGAACGGTTCGATCGATGTTCCATCGAGTATTTTATCCAAAAACGGAATTCCACCAACAGGACAATAATCAGTTTTGACAGAAAATTCCATCGATTGATATTTTGATAAAAGTGACATGACGGTATAATTTGCTCGTTGAAGATGACCCGTTGCACCCATTTCACTGAACCAAATCGTATGAGTTTTCGTTTTATAACAGCCGAAGACGCCTGAACCGTCGATACCATCGATGCCTCCGCTTTTTAGCCAAATCGACATACCGATGGAGTCGGTGACTAAAAAATAAGATTGGACGTGCGCAGGCTGTGCACAATTATAAGTACAACCAACTAATTTGACTTTCTCATTGAGACGTTGAGTGAAAACGTAATACCAGTAGAATTTTTTGTTGAAATCTTTTTCGTAATCTGATTGAAATTGAAGAAAATACGGGGGGAAATACGGACCACGAATCGACGCATTCATTGTGATGAAATATTTATATTTTCTTAAATCAAATTTCCGATTTCTGTCGTCTGTAGTATTTGCAGACGTCGTTTTCCTCCAAGGATTTCCGATCGTATGCGTTTCAATAAACCATCCAATCGATCCATAATCATAACAAACATTTTCATGTTGAAAATAAAATGCATTTCCTTTCGGTAATTTCGGCAATTGACTTTCATCGATTGTTTTACTTTCAACTTGTTGTAAAATAAATATATAATCAACTCCATCGTTTTCTCTAACTGCTGTGTCGATGAAATACTTCAAATTTCCATAAGCATATTTATGTACGTCGGCGTAGACATAAAATAATAAAACATTGGAATCAATCGATGTATTTTGAAGTTGTTTCGTCAAACTAAGCGAAGGATATGATGATAATAATAGCAACGAGTATTTCGAAGAGAAAAAAACGATGATAGATGTTAAGAAAATGATTATTAAAAATAAAATCCCCAGGCATTTTTTTTGCTCCATTTAGATCTAAAAATACACGAGAGATTTTATGTCAAAATTAAGCTTTTAATGAACGTATTTCGTCTGTAAGTTTTGAACATGGATGTACGATTTCTTTCTTCATTTTGTACATTTACAATGACTTGAAAATGCTCGAGAGAGAGCGAAGAAAGAAAACTGTTTTCTTTTCGTTCTGTTTTGATCGTGGCTACCAATGAGAGTTGCAAACATTTTCTTTTTTCATTAATCTGAAAGATGTCTAGCTGTGTCTTTTCTTTTCTCGACAGATTATTTCATTTGTATAAAATGAATTTCACCAGTCAGCATACAACATTCAATCTGATAATCGACTGCTCAATTTTAATTTTTTCTTCAATCGGTTTTTGTTCATCGTTGTTTATTTTCATGTTTATATGTCATTACATAATAATCAAAAGACGTAATTCGTCAAATCGTGTTGCTCTCCTATTAACAGCGAATGTTTATCTATCGATAATTCTAAATTCAATTTTCTATCTCGAACAGTTCGTTCGTATTTTTCGATTTCATTGGCATTCAATTGAATTTCTACGAGATCAAACCGATTGTCAACTACGTGCATATTTTCAATTTGTTGCCTATTGCGGTGTGTTCTATTCGAATACTCTGCAATCGATCTACCGTCTCTGTCGAATTGTTTATCACACAAGAGCATCATTACAATCGTTTAAACTCTATCGAATTTTAGTTCTAATTCAATGGATTATCTGCTGTCTATTGAGTCTGTTGATATCTCGTTTGGGCTATTTTCCATTTCAAATCGATCATCAAATTTGTTTCTATG
>Ga0209915_1002280_pt1 | contig 21281 bp, 18 predicted proteins | sample ThiBiot_750_plan_FD_183952 | JGI IMG/M metagenome (GOLD analysis project Ga0209915, IMG submission 183952) | Wastewater bioreactor microbial communities from Cape Town, South Africa - Thiocy_cont_750_plan (SPAdes) | ecosystem: Engineered > Bioreactor > Thiocyanate-remediating > Anaerobic-Aerobic... | reverse complement strand
GATCGCTAATTATATGTTCAATCCATACATCTGTCTTCTATCTTTGTAAAATACTAAAATCTTACTAATTGCTAGTATGAAGAAATAATGCAACACAAATCGTTGAAACTCGAATAAAATTATTGGCGTATTGTTTGAGGGTGAGGGTAACATACGATTCTAATATTTCTAAAATTCTAATAGCATGAAAATTTTGATCTTTTGTCGAGAGAATAATAAAAAATATCATATCAAAATTCTTATGAGAAGTCGAGAATTTTAGAATAAGAACACATGTAAAAAATCCCGAAAAAGATAAATATTCATTTTAATATGTTTGAGGATCAGAAATCCTAAAAAACCTTGAAAAGGCAAATAGTGAATTGTATATATATTAAGATTCGAAATCCTTAAACATTTTTAAACTAAGATAAGCTTTTGAAATGTTAAAATAACTTATATTAATAGAAGGATAATCATTCTATAGTGAATTTATTTGAATAAAAGAATCAACACTATATTATATTGATCCAATTTTTAATCAATATCATCAGTTAACATTATAACTAAACACGATAAAAAAATCATTGTCTTTTGTGTTAAATGAGAAAACTTTAACTTAATTTTAAGCGTAAAGTTTTTTAGTAACATTTATTATTAAATTAAATTAGAATGTCATCCCTACTCTTGCGAATTGTATGAAACTTAGTCTCGGTTAATATATCAGAATTATTAGTCCGATCAGTTTGTTGAGTACGTAGTGGCATTTGATTCACTTTGTGACTACAATTTTATCGCCAACTTTTAGTTTTTTACGAGCATCTGGTCCAACGATAATGCAACCCTCTGACGCTGAGTATCGCCTTTTTTATTATCCCCATGAATCAAAAAGTCATTTCTGCCATACATCTTATTCGACGCAGCTGGTGTTAACACCAATGTCGTAGGACCTTTGGAACTAGTTATGCTGGAGACCGTATATTCACCTTTAGGAATCGGACCAACAAATGCTTCCGATTCTTTAGCAGCGTTATTTAAACCCTCTCCATTACCAGAATAGCCAGTATACGAAGCACCATCAGAGGTAGTAAATGTACCTGTCGATTGAGAATAAGTAGCCATTTGTCCGATGCGGAAAAATATCTATATGATCAAGAAACACAGATAATAAATGAAATTTGTTTATATAAAGGACAGCCCTCCCCGTTCTGGTACTTTGAAGAACAACTCATCTGAATAAAATTTACAACTCTCAAGTCAGATTTATCTCAAGTTGCAACGTAGCAACGCGATAGGCTCTAGTTTTCATAACACTTCCTTCTGTAGGATATTTGGCTACGAAGGGTAAAAAAAAACCCGAGTTTTTTTTTGCCTTCATTATTTCGAGCGACTATGTTCGATCGAATTGAGCCGCTTCGTTTTCAATTGAAAATTTTTATAAGTCATTGAATAAGATATATCTGACAAAGGCGAAGCAGAATAGTAGTCCTAAAAATAATGCCATAGGGTGTGAGAGTGAGGGTGAATAAACCAGCCACCATACGATAAAAGTATTTCACTTGTGCGACAAAAGATTATCAAGTAGCAGTGTAGGATGAGGGTGGGAATGAGTCTAGCAACTATGACCGGTTTCGACCTTGCTAAAGGGTCTCTTCAGATAGTTTTGACATCGTATTAATTCGAATGATTCGAAAATCGAAAATATAACACATAATCTGCAATTTTTAAGTAGAATCAGCGATAGAAACCGGTAAAAATGCTACAAGTATACTCTGGAATGCTACAATTATGTTGAGTCTAGTAACCATTATTGCGATTTCATCCCTGCTAAAAGACTTTTCAGACGGCTTCGGACGCAGTACTTGTTCACAATGATCAAGGAGATGGCAAGCAAGGTATATAATCCATTTATGAAACCTATGTTTTTTAGGATAGAAAATATTTGACTGTATATGATCATACTGTTGTTGGTTATGGTACACAGCAATGCCTAAGAAATTCGTTTATATCAAACTGTCGTAAAAGTCATCGCATATGCGTTAGCGGTCGCTGATTCAGCATCACTTTACCTGTGTATTGATTTTGTGTTTTTTATGTTGGAAGCTAGTGGCGTAACCAGGGGTGGGCATGCCCGGGCACCAACGATTTTCTGGTTACGCCACTAATACCTGCCCGTGTCCATTAAAGCTGGGATGATCATGCTTAGGTGGCTCTCAGAAACTATCAAAGCTCGTTCTCCGTATTTCAACAAAATTGACATAAGACAATCTCAACTACTTCCGAAAAATGCAAAGAGCCATTCGTAAGTACTTCTAAAAAAACCATGAAGAACTCCTGTGAAATCAATAAGAATCTTGAGGGTGTTGAGGGTGGGGACAGCTTGCCATGACCGGTTTCGTCCTTGCTTAGGGGACTCATCAGATGGCTTAATAGTCATTTAAAAGAAAATGACATTTACTTTGCTACAAATGTTGAATGAAAAAGCAAACAAACAAATTTGCTAATTTCCAATCAAAAATTGCAGTAGTAAACAAGTAACGTTCGTCGTTTCCACTCACTTAACCCTCGACTGAAAACGCAGAAGTATCTTCTCATTATCACAGGTGGTGGAGCGAGTTCAGAATAAGGGAAGCTCAAACTTTTTTGCGAAAATGATAACAGTAACTTAAATTGTTGGTTTAAAATCTGAAAAGACTCACTTTCAATTCGTTAAAATATGCTTTGGTGTACATATATTTCAAAAATGGTTTATAATTGTTTTTTTCAAACAATCAAACGGTACATTGTACCTTATGCTTTGCAGTTTTTGAAAATACACACAAGATCATGAAGATGTGAGAATTAATAAAAATTGAGTGTAGACATGGAATAAATGTTGTTCAATAAAACAAGCAAAGATAAAAAGACTAATTAAAACTGAAAAAAAGGACTCTACCAAGCTTAGATAAGGATTTTTATTTGTAAACTTACCGTTTTGTTGGCAAAAAATATCTCACCGAGTTTAGATAAGGATTTCTATTTGCAAACTTACCGTTTTGTTGGTAAAAAGATCTCACCAAGTTTAGATAAGGATTTCTATTTGCAAACAAATTAATTTATCTCTTGAATATAAGACAAACTAATTCGGTGGTCTCAACTCTTGCTTCTCAACAATTAATTTTATAGGGTCGATCCATGGGGTTCCTACCACTTTTTTGGAAAGTGTTTTTTTTTCGAATTTTTTTCGCTCAATATGCCGGTATGGTCCAGAAAACACTTTTGGTGAAAAAAAATTGGGTCCTTCCTATCAAAAATTTCGAGATCGAGGTCACTTTTTAGGTACATGTCTAATATTGTGAAAATTATGCAAAAATCTCGGGAAAAAACAAAAATATTTCCCGAAACAATGCTTTAGGTGATTTTTCACGCTGAAAAAGATGAAAACATTTTCGAAAAAAAGAAAAGTACTACTGGATTATTTTCTTCCTAATACTCGATGAATAACTTTAAAATACCAATCGTTTACAAGCACTTAGCCCATATGAAAGACACCACGTTTAAAGATGGCCTCACCATTCAACGAAATGTCATCTTTCTGACACTATTCTATGCTTAAAATACATCACTTTTACAATTTGCTGCTATGAAATGGCGTATATTCAACGTTATCCAAAGAACTTCGTCAACTCCATAAAACATCTAACGTATTTTGTAATTAAAATTGTCGAAATCTGTTCACAAAAAAATTCCTTCAAAAAAATGGTAATTATGAGGCTGAGAAATATGTAGTTTGCTATACTTCGACAAAATGACTAAAAATTCGGTACTTTTAATATAGTGGACCTATTTTTTCTTCTCGAATTTTTTTTCGAAAATGTTTTCATCTTTTTCCGTGTGAAAAATCATCTAAAGCATTGTTTCGGGAAATATTTTTGTTTTTTCCCGAGATTTTTTGCATAATTTTCACAATATTAGACATGTACCTAAAAAATGACCTCGATCTCGAAATTTTTTATAGGAAGGACCCAATTTTTTTTCACCAAAAGTGTTTTCTGGACCATACCAGCATATTGAGTGAAAAAAAAATCGAAAAAAAAACATTTTCCAAAAAGTGGTAGGGACCCCATGGATCGACCCAATATATCACATTTAATATTACACACAATGTCATAAAAACTCTTCGATTGCTTCATTTTTGTTAATATAATCGAAAGAAAAGACAAAGCTGTATAGTGTAGAATGGTAAAAGCTATGTGTGCGAAAATTATTCACTAATGTGTATTTCAAAGTTTTTTTTTAAATTTGAATCTAGATTCATATCGTTCCGAACTATGGGTTCAGCATTATCAAGTTCATCTTCAAGCTCAGATAGAAGACCTAGGTATATTTAATTAATCGTCTCTTTAGTTTAAATTGTTTGATTTTCACTTTTAGACCTGGCCCTAAGCCTGTCCTTCCACCAAACGAAAAGATTAAGAAGATTTCAATTTATGGCAACGGCTTAGTTGCCTGGGGCCTGACTGGTGGTACACATCATGTTCTTACTGTTCTTGAAACTGAAAACAAAAGATTTATACTACTGGAGGTTGAGAAATGTGAAGATGGTAATATACATATAAACATCGCGACGGGCAGTTCTGAATCCGAAGTTCTTGAACAACGGGTTAATACAAAGAAACCAGCAAAACGCTGGAATTCAGAGGACGTGGATGCCCCAACATCAGCAGCTCAAGCTGTTATCGACGAATATCATGGCAACACTTATGGCATTCTAGACCGAGATTGTAGAAGATTCGTCGACGACGTTTGTGAAAACTGCGGAGCAAAAATACGAGCCAAGTGGGGATTGTTTTGATTTTACCAGCGAATCAAATATTAATGACTTTGTATGAATTTCAATTTTTTTATTAATATACAGTTGAGAACAGCTGCTGCCAAAATCTAGATTTCACGACAGCTACGTCGATCATTAGATAGCTTAATCATTTATAAAGTTTATAAAGAAATCATATAATTAAATAATATAATTTCCAAATAAAATCAATTTACCTTATTACAAATTATTGAATACTTAAAATTCAAATAAATTGTAATAGGGTCAATCCGTGGAGACCCATCCACTTTTTGAAAAGAGTTTTTTTTGATTTTTTTTGCTCAATATGCCGAAGGGGTCTAAAAAACACTTTTGATGAAAAAAAATTACAAACCTTCCTATCAAATATTTCGAGATCTAGGCCGTTCTTTAGGAACGGATCTGGTATAGCACCAAAGCTGCCGGAAATGTCAAGAAAATAAATGTGGAAACCTCGAACTTATGTCCGAGTGTTATATGTACTTCAAAAAGCAAAGAGAGAAACTCACTTTGTTTTATTTTTGCATTCTTCTAAGAGCTCGGAATTATCTGTAATTTTCTACGATAAATCTGAATTATTCTATTATCATTTTAAAGTATTTGCCATTTTTTTAATTGTTTATTAAGAAGTAGCAAGAAGAAACATATTGCCGATTCTACTTAATCATTGTTTCATTGAATCATAACAAAAAATTCTTGAAATAAATTGTTTGCTAAAAAAACAGAATCAGTTACTTAACTATGATTTGACATTGATCATTTGAAGATTTTCTCGTTAACCTATCCTATTTTTATTCTTCCATGTTTAAACACAAAACCTATCTGTGAGAAAAAAGGTTGACCAAATAAAATGATTAAATTGAATATAACGATAAACAAAAACACTGTCGAACTAAACATAAACATTTCTTTATGTACCTAATTTGCTACGCTTTTAGATTTTGAAAACGTTAATCATTTTAATGACTGATATAAACGATGATTCGGTAACTTCGGAATCAGTCGCTTTTGGCGATAATAAACCGGGTGCTCAATCGAATATTCGTGATGGTGCTCAGTCGAATCTTCGTGGTGGTATTCGATCGAAAATTCGTGATGGTGCTCAATCGAACCTTCGTGGTGGTATTCGATCGAAGATTTGTGTCAGCAAACAATTAAATCTTCGCGGTGGTGCTCAATCAAAGATTTGTGTCAACAAACAATCGAATGATCATGATGATGATGAACAATTGAACGATTATGGTAATGCTGATCAATCGAATGATCATGATGATGATTGTCGATCGAATGATGGTTACAACGTTCGACCAAATATTCGTAATAATAAACGATCAAATGATTCCCAAGATGTTCGACTCAATATTCGTGCTAATAAACGATTGAATGTTTATGCTGACGATTTGTCGAACGATAACTATGAAGTTCCGGCTGATACTCGACCGAATGGTCGTGATGGTGCTCCAACTGATATTCGATTGAATATTCTAGGTAAAAAATTTTCGAAACTTCACAATTAAAATAAAACATTATTTTTTAGAAAAAGATGTTAAAGGCACTGTAATTTCAGTGCACAATAAGAAGCATTATGGTTTCATTAAAAGGTACTATCAATATCGAATGAGTTCATATCTAACTTTATTTTCTATGCCATTTAGACGTGACAAGCATGATTATCGTGACATTTTTGTCCGCGATGCGTCGCTGGTGGGTAATATTCGTGTCAAACGATTGATCTTGAACGACGTATGCAAATTTGATATTGTTCGGAGTAAGTTGTTTTACACTAACTTTGGCGCAAAGAATGACACTTTATTGTTTTTCAGCTACAAGAGGCGTCGAAGCTATTAATGTTGAAATCATTGATCGAACTCCAATAAGTATCTCGAAACATGGGAAGATCCCGAAAAAGACACCGATGATGGAACAAAATCAAGTTTCTACCGAATTGTTCAAATCGACGATGTAAGAATCAATCTTGTTCGATTTAATTTAACTTTATAAATTAAAAAATATATTTTAGTACTGACTTGTTTCGAGAAGCACTTAATAATAAAAAGAAATGAAGTTTAATTATCATGTCCTTCGATGATTATTATTAGCAACATCGTTATGATATTCGTCATAGACATTTTACTGCCAAAAAAAAGAATTTTTTTATATACGTTGAAAGTCTATCAAATAAAAAAGATTGTTTTTCTCCGTATATTAATAAAATAAAATCGTAGAATTTTTATTGAACATCTTCGATAATAACTCGTTTTGCATTTTAATTAGTTGATTTTCAGTTTTAATGATTTATTGACTCTTCTGTTTTAGATTTTATTAATTATTAAAACTATTTTAAAACAATTCAAATAAAAATAACCAATTCGATTAAAATAATCAATTATAATAATCAATTAAATTAAACACGATTCGTTTCAACGAAAAAACTGTTAATCAAAATAGAAGTTGATTTTTTTTGTATATAAAAGAGAATTTAAATAAAAAGCAAAAATTCGATTTCTGTTCAACAAACACTCCAAACACCTTGATTTTTGTATTTCAAAGTTTTCTTGCTTAGAATCGAGTAAATCTTCACCAAGTTTTCACGAAGAATCGTCTCGAAAGAAACTTTGAATTATTTATCTCACTGAGTTCAGAGATAAATACGTGTCTCATTAGACCATTACACTTTTCGCAAATACGTGAGTTGACTAGGCGAAAAGTTACTTTATTCAAGGTTTTAGTCACTAATTTTATAGAATCTGAGTTCATTGTCTATATACATTTCGAATAAGATCAATCGTATCACAAATACCTTTTGTTATAAATCGAAAAATGCCGAAGCTAAAACGAAGATCTATATCTCAGCGTAATTCTGAGATGACTAACAGAATGAGAGAGAGACGAAACGATGATGAATTTCGTTTATCAGAAAACAGCAGAAGAGCTGAAGTCCTTCAAACTGAATATAACCCTTTCTTTCAGAAAAGGGAATATAATAGAATCAAAATCAGGGGCGTAGCGAAGAACGAAAAGCTGGGGGGGGGGCGTAACTATATTTTTCGTAGATTGAGCGGTCAAACAGCTTAAAAAAAGGTGTTTTCTTACTAGTTTGGGGATCGGAAAAAAAACAAAATTTTCAAAAGCTGGGGGGGCGTAACTATATTTTTCGTAGATTGAGCGGCCAAACAGCTTAAAAAAGGTGTTTTATTACTAGTTTGACGACCAAAAAAGACGAAATTTTCAAAAGCTGGGGGGCGTAACGCCCCACGCGACCCCCCGTCGCCTCGTCCCTGATCAAAATGAATGTTTTTTGTAAATATTTAATTGAATTCTTATGCCATTTAATAAATTCTTTTGTCGGAACGAAATCTAGATCATGGTAGCTATATACACACCCTCAAATAATTCAATAGTTCGTAATAAGGTAAAATGATTTTATAGAGAAATTATATTATTTAATTGTATGATTTCTTTATAAATGATTTACCCATGTGATGATTGTCGTAGCTGACATGAAATCTAGATTATGGCAGCTGTTCTCACCCTCAATAGGCCTAGCGTAACTGTAAAGTATTCTATTATTTCTTTATTTTTGTTTTTGTTTTTTGTTTTTTTTTCTTTTTCTTTATTTATTCTCAAATAATAAAATTTATAAAAAAAATTAAAATATTCTGTACTATTAAAAATTTATTTACTCAAAGTTGACTTGCAAATTAAAAAAGAAAGGTAACTTATAAAATAATAGAATATTTAGGAATCATAATTATTTTCATAGCGAAAATTTCCCGGTCGTACACCATAAACCTGTTTTGTTAATTTTGTTGCAATCTGTTCAATAGCGTCAGCTGTAGTGTTAAATTCTTCTTTTGTTTTCGTATCTGTTGCAATTTTTGCTGCTTTTCTTAATTTTTCTATTGTACTTCTCATTTCTTCAAGAAAATTAAAATTTGAGCATATTCGTTTTAATTCATGAATTGTATTTATTAAATCTCTTTTAATTCCAAAGATTTCGTCTTGAAGGTCATTGCGAAGTGAATCTAATTCCATTATTTTACTGTTACTAGTTCGAATATTGAAAGTTGCTTGATCATATGCGGCCTTTTTGCTGTGAATTATTTCTTCTATTGTTTTATATCGAGACACTGGAATTTCATATGAATGTAAATGTTGATTCATTGCACATCGACATTTTCGACAATTTTGACGGTTATTTTTATCAGCAGCGGCACAGTTTTTAAAATGACCAAAATTGAAATTTTCTTCATATGATAAAAAACAGTTTTCATGACATACTTGTATTTCCTTATGTTCTGCGCATAAAGTACTGTAATATGGTTTCCGTTCTATATCAATAACCATGATTCTTTTGGATTCCATATAATTTCGATTGGTTTTTTGATGACTTTTAGCATTTGTTAATAGTTCTTCTTCAATTTCTAATTGTTTCGTAATGCATAGTAATGATTTCTGTTTTAGAATTAAATTTTCTTTATGCACAATTATTCGTTCACGTCGAATACGCATATCTTCAAATTCTCGTGCTGATGCAGCACATATTGTATATATTATCTCCATTATTTCACCCATTGTTTCTACCGATTCATTCCATATGCTTTCCATTTTTTTTGCCAATTTCCCACTATGCAATATATTCCTGTCCCTGATAGAAAACAATGAATTTTGCATATGAAATATTCGTTCTTCTGGTGGGTTGAAATCATTTAATAATTCTATGTCAAAATTTCGCGTTATTTCACTACAATTTGTAAATATAAAAATTAAATTATTAAAAATACTATCTGGTAATGAGCCTTGCAATTGAGTTAGTGTGGATCTCATTGACATCAACAACCGAGAATTGGTACCGTTGATTGTAATGATAATAGAAGTAATAAATGGTAACTGAGAAAGTTTTTTCAATATCTTTTGAATATTTTGATCATCTTTATGTATGTTTGTGTCATTGAAGCCAGGTGTATCAATAATTTTGATATTTTTTTCATTATATGAAAAATCATATTCGACACAGTCTTGTGTTTGACTTATTGTTTGGTCATGCACATTACTTTCTGAATGTTCTTGTTTGCTAGCGATCCAATTAGGTTTTGGAAAAAGATTATTTGGTATAACAATTTTCATATTATCATAGTGATTGTGGCGATCAAATTTTGAATTAGTAAAATAATTAGCAAAATAATTAATACATGTGGATTTCCCTGAACCAGAGTCGCCAATAAATACCATAACAATATCTGGTATTGCCGGTGCATTAAGGAGAGAATTATACCCGTCGTCGAAACTTTCATAATATGCCATACCTATTTATGAAATAGGGTAACAATAAATAACAAATAATTGTTTTGTCTCTCTCTATATATAACATTTTGTTTATTAAAATAAACTTGGAAAAAATCTTACTTAAACCTAACAGTAGAATTGTAATCTTATACTGATATCGTTCTTTTTTGCTTATCATTATGTTCGTTTACGTACTTAAATATCATGAAAATACGAAGTAAGTAAAAAAGTATGTTGGATTTTTCCATTTAACAATTTTGATAAGTATAAAGTACACAAATAAAGAAAAAAATGAGTCCCACTTCGTAGTATATTGTTTTGTATATATAAAGTGAAGGTTTTGTTTCAACAATTTAGCCTATTTTTCTTACACAACTTAATACAAATATTATATGACTTTAACAACATCGCCCAAAAGATTTATTGTGTTAGGGGATTCTGGAGCCGGTAAGTCAGCATTTATCAATTTTTTATACAATTACTATAATGGTACACGAAAATCAGAAGAAGTGTTTTGTTCTCATCCAAAAGTCAAAATAGCAATACCATGTGCAAATTGGAGTGATTGTCTTGATGAAAAATATAAAAACAATGCAAGTGAATTTAATATCAATGACCAAACAAAAAGCCAAACACAAAAATGTACTACATATGAAATTCAAGAAGAAAATGTTTATTTGAAATTAATTGATACACCAGGATTCAATGATACAAACGATGTTGATAATGACGAAAAAAATTTAGAATTGATTGAAAAAGTGTTGAAAGAAGATTTGTCCTTATGTGGTATTATCATAGTTCTGAATGGTTCTATTCCACGTGCTGGTGTGTCTTTTCACCACTTTTTACATATGTTACGTCAAGTATGGCCTAATGACTTGTTCAATAATTGTGTTGTTGTTTTGACTAATTGTGACGAGCTTAGTGTGAATTTAGATTTATCAACATTACAACGCTATTTTAAAATAGATGATAACCAGACATTTCACTTGCAAAATAGTTTATTTCGCTGGAATCCTAAAAAGCCATTGGAAAAGTCAAAGCGTTCTTTTCAAAACAATTTTGAAGAAAATTTGAAAACAATTCAAACTGTAGTCGAAAAACTAATGCAATTTAAGGATGTATCAACTGAGTCATATGAAATACAGAGCATGAAAGCTTTATTCATTGAACGACTTATCTCGAAATCTATACAACATATGATGATTTTAGTTGAAAACTACAAGAAACAAAAAATTTCAATGTCTGCTATTGAAAGAGCACGCGATACAATGAAGAAAAGTGAAAATTGGAAAAAAAACGAAGAAATTAATTTGGTGCATTTTCGAGGAAATCAGAGTCACCTATCATCTTCAAAAACACTGCCCGATCGCAGATTATCCTTTGCAGGTGTGTCCGGTGATAGTCGAGAAAGAAGGATGACAGATCAGATGCACAGATTAACCTATTGCGAGGATAACATCATGGGATCACATGAAGAACAGTTAAATACAGCTCTTTCCACTTGTTATTCGAGGGACGACAGGCAGTATCAAAACACAGATCAAATGTGGAACAATTGTTCATATTCTGATAAAGCAGTCAACAGCAAATTACCTTCTTTTATGACTTCAGAACATCAACAACATGAAGGGACCAATTTATATTATCGTCATATATCACATGGCAAAAGTGACCGCAGTCAGGATCTATCCCGAAGTAGAAAATATGAGGATTATAAACCAGGTATGAAACCATCATCATCATCCAGTAACCATAATCAGTCGAAACATTCAAATTTCAACAAATCGTCTTGTGAACCACAACAGACCACAATTCGAGTAACATTGCCTGACAATGAAGCTCGATCACATCATCAACATGCCCAGAGAGAAGAATCAAAATTGATACAACAATGGAATGATTTAGTTAGACAACAGCAACAATTAAAGAAGGACATGGAAAATCTGATGGAACAGTTGAAAAATGAAGTTGTCAAATTAAAGTCAATCAATGAAAACTATAATATTATTGAAAAATGTCACGGTCCACTTCAGAAGTTCAAAGATACGATCGACTCTATGGAAAATGATGAACAAATGACAAGTTATTACCATGAAACCTTAAATATTTTAGAAACTTCTCCGAGGTCATTGAATACCAAGGGAGAAAAAGCGGATACATCAGGATCTAACAGAATCCAATAACTGCTCTTCATATACGCGATGATGACCCCTCTTTCTAACGTAATTTTTTTTTAAATAAATTGAAAGCGAATTAATGATTAAAATATATCAATCTTACAACGCGTATTATATTTTTTCATATATAAAATACGTTTCAATATAGATTTACGGGTCATTCTCAGAAGAGATACAACAAGTAACGTTCATCGAGAGTCGATTCACTTGACCCTCGACTGAATGTGTCAGTGTGCACGCCTATAAAAGTTTGAACTAAAAACGATCGACTATACGTATATATGATAAAGTTTCACCATACATCATATCGGGCAACACCTCGTCGGTCGTCGGCGTCCCTACGGTCCGCCACTTCCGACTCGAGCTGCCACATTTTCCGGCTCCAGTATTGGTAGCTATCGAATAGCTAGGTCTACTTGATTATAGATATCTGAGAAGGGCCACTTCATAGTTTTCTAAAGACAACAATCGACTCGCAAACGTCATATCTGATTTAACATAATCACATCATAGGAAAAATCTCTTTTTTTTTCCAAAATACGAATCTTCTAATGAGCAATACACACTTTCATACTTCGAAAAATCGTCAGTTTCCAAAAATATTCAGTTGAAAATTTTGGATATCTACCTATCAATTTAAACTCTTCGATCTCGATTGTCCAAAGTACGACTAAGTGCCAACTATCATTTGGCATCTATTAGGAGTTACTACAGTCGATGTTATTTTGACATCTGAACTCGATTCATACTCAAATTCCGCATTCTCCGACTTCGACTACCTGAGGTCAGGCCAACTTCCCAACCATCATTGGCCACTATAAGTGAGTTCTTAAATCGCTGTTCTTTTGACCTCGATACAAACAGACAAACGAATTTTTTTCATATGACCCTCCTTACAGTCGAGGGAATTACTCTGATAAATAGTTGTCATCCCATTTGGTTATCCTTTAGTTATGAGATGAAATATGTATAATCTCAGTTGAAATTTCAAACTGAAGAGTTGAATTCAACTTTCAAATTCGACATGTATGCATTAAAGTACGAAAATATATATCTGAATGTGAGTATCTGCGTATGTACAACCTATATTAGCTGATAAAGTCGGTAAACTTCGCACCAATGAAAGTCCAATTTGTAAGAAAGATAAACACTTACAAATGATTCATTCTTATCAGCGATCTAAACAGAAACAAAGTGTTTTTTCCGTTCTTCTCACACATGAGATTTGACATTCTTGGATTTTCACAACGTGTAAAAACCTTGTGTATCGATTCGAGTATAAAAGATGCAGATATTTCAATGAGTTCGTTATATATCATTAATCGATTAGCTTTGTACATCTTTAACGTATAAACCAAATAATATCATGTCAAATACTAATCAATATGGTCTTATTATTTTGGGTAATTCTGGTGTTGGTAAAAGTTTTCTGGCCAATATAATTACTGGCTATGATGTATTTCTTCATCAATTCCAAGCAACATCGGTTACCCACAATACGACTTCAGTTGACATCACACTTGGTTCACATACATTCACTATTTTTGATATTCCTGGTTTGATCGAAGCTCAACAAGAACGTATCGATTTGAATAAGCAAGAAATTGACAAAGCTTTTATTCAACGGCCCAATTCGATTATTCTATTTGTGTTCGGTCAAGTTAATGGACGACTTCGTGCTCAAGATATTGTTGCATTTAATGCAATCAATGCAGCTTATCCATTCAAACAAGGATCACTTCTACTTGTCGTTAATGGAGTTCCGAAAAATCGACCTAGTGATTATGCTGAAGAAACCTTGGCTGATCTTCAAAAGTTACTCAAAAATGTGAATGTCAATAATAATAACTTATGTTTTACAGATTTGATTAATGTAAATGATGCCAATGCAAAACAAATTTTGAAAAGTCAACTTGTGCCTGTAAGTTTACTTTCTTACGTTTGTTTAAATAATTTTGCGTTCAATCTAAACTATTTGTTCTCAAATTTTAGATTGTAATAAAATTTGCACCACAAAAACATCAAAAGAAACAAGATATTCACACAGTTCTAAATGAATTGGAGGCTAGTCAGCGCGCTATTAAAAAACAGCAAGACGATCTAGTAACTGTGCGAGAACAGCACAAAAACCAGCTGAAATATCAGCAACAGATTGCCGATCAAAAAGTTGCCGAACAACAAAGAAAACAAGCAAAATTGGAAGCTAAACGTCAACAGCAAGAACAAGACCGTATTGCAGAAGAACGCCGCAGAACAGATGAGCGTGCAAGACAAGAAATCAAACTCAAAATGCTACAGGGTATACCGTAGGAGTTTTCATTTAGGAATAGATAGAAGAAGATCTTTAGCTGAGTTAGAATCAACTATTTCCTATAAAAAAAACTAACATTAATTATCTATATAGAAATATTCTTTTCTTTTTTGTCACAAAATAGCACCAACATGGCAATACGCATCAAGCGGAAATGTTCCGTCGAATGCCGTCGTCGGTGGTTACGATAATAATGGTCGAGACAAATTGTATGTGGCTCGTTTTACAAACTCATATGGGCAACTCGCACCAGGGAAACTCTATCCCCAACATAAAGGATGTTATAACGGTTGCTGTTGGCGAGAGCTCTGGTCTTCCACTTACGAAGTACTTACTCATCCAGTATGGGAACAAGCACTCAAGTGGGTTCCAACTACTGGCAGCACTCCTCCCACTGGGGCAGTACACGGCGGAGTACGTAGTGATTGCAACCATGAAATCATTTATATATGTCGTGGTTACGTTAACGGCAGTTTAGTGCCAGGAAAGTTTCATTCAGGGTGCGGTGCTTTGCTACCATACGGTGGTAAGGAACACCACGTGAGTTCTTGTGAAGTTCTTGTTTGGACTCCTTATGGTTAACAAAATACGAATATATTAATGTTCATTCTTCCGTGCATCATTTATATTTAATTCATCCTAAAATAAAACAGAATACAGAATATCGAATGATATACATACGGTTATCTTGATCGTAAATTTATAAGAATAAAAAACTAAAATGTAATTGCAAAATCCTCAAGAGGCGGTAATTCGCCTATCTCATAAAATGTTACTGAAGATTGATCAGAAATTGAAGATATCCAAGAAGTTATTTTTTCTAATATTGATCCATGATCGACAGAACATTTAGATTTACGGAAAAATATAATGGCAGATTCGCCATTTAACCAAGGTTTCTTGAATTCAGATAGATTTGTTTTTTTTCAGAAAATAGAGTATCATCGGTTGAACTAGCAAGAGATATGAAGAATTTATTCCAATAACGTGCACATCTATCAACTTACATTTCAATAGTAAAGGAAAGATTGGAAAAATTCATGTAAAGAGAGGAAGAATAAAGGATAGATGACTCCAAATAATTTAAATGATGTGATCAAGCAAATTCTTTGTCGCATTTTTAATGTAACTACAACGTAAATCAATCATATAGATTCACTAGTTAAAATGGATCTATTGTCAACAATCAATACACAAAGAATAAATGTACTCAAAATGAAAAATCCATGTTGGTAAAAACAATCTGTTAGATAAGTATTTTATCTACTACCTACAGAGAAATCTAAATTACACAAAAAATTACAACATTGGAAATTTCTGATGAATGAGAAAGATAAATACACCATCGTGCTTAGAATTTCAGCAGAACGAAATATATATTTTCTTTTAGTATTACTTACAAGTTGAAATTGACATGGACAATGATGATGAATATGGTCTTATTATTTTGGGTAATTCAGGTGCTGGCAAAAGCTTTTTAGCTAATATACTCATTGGTAGTAATGTTTTTGTACATGAATTCAGTGCTGATTCGGTAACACACGTTACTGAATATCAAGAAACAATCATTGGATATTACACTTTATCAGTATTCAATATTCCTGGTTTGATTGAAGCTGATCAAACTCGAATTGATTTGAATAAGAGAGAAATCGATAAAGCTTTTGCTCAACGGCCCAATTCAATTGTAATGTTCGTATTTGGTCAAACAGGTGGACGTCTCAAGGATGAAGATATTGTGGCTTTCAAGGCCATTAATGAAGCGTATCCATTCAAGCCCGAATCACTTGTACTTGCTATTAATGATCTACCAAAAGATCGACCACCGAAATATGAAGGAACAACAATTGTTCGACTTCAACAACTTTTAGAAAACGTACCGATTAATGTTCGGAATATATGCTTTTTGGATCATATAAATCAAAAAGATGCTCAAGCAAGACAACATCTGAAAGAAAAACTCTTACAAGTAAATTACAAAATTTGTTCGTACAAACTACGTGGTTCTTTGTTATTTTTAGGTAATAGTAGAGTTGCATCCGGCAATACATAAAAAGATAGGCGAAATTAAGACTGTTCGTGATGAATTAGTTAGAATGAAAAAACAAATTCATGAAGAACAAAAGAAATTCGAGGCAGAACGAGAGGAATTCTCGAAGAGAATCAATGAAAATCAACAATTTATGAAAGAAATGGATGCTAAACATAAAAGTGAAATGGAATGTTTTGAGCGAGCAGCAGAACTACAGAGAAAACGATATGAAGAAGCAGAACAACGATATCAAGAAGCAAATCAAAAGTATGAAAGACAATTGCAAGATTTGCGTGATCAAGCTACTCGATCAGAAGAGGAATGTGAAAGAATTCGAAAGAATGGTGAAGCTAGCCAACAAGAGATTATGAAAACTATGCAAGAATGTCAACGACTTCAAAATGAATTAGTAACATTCAAGAGTCAGGCACCCGAACGTCCGAGAAAACCTCGTTGGTATGAAACAACTTTCGATTTCTTAACAAAAGCTCTTCCAGTGATTAAATTGATACCATGGTGAAATTGGAATAATTTGATTTTCTGAAGTTTTATTCTTGCATAGAATTACCTTATTTTATATGATTCGATGTCTTATTAACTATGAAAAATAAAAAAAAAAAGAATGAAACTTCCAAGGAGAATTTCACCTTTTATCAGTATTGTTTGCATACATATAATTATCTTCTTATCAAAGTAATCTTACTCATCACACCATTAGTTTCTTATTAGTAAATAGATTTTTTGAGAGTGTGTTATAAAATTAAGAACTGAATTGGTAGTTACTAGACTTATTTAAAAATAATGGCCTGTAATAACCAAAAAATTGATGATGATGATGATGAGCAATGTGGTCTTATTATTCTGGGCAATTCAGGCGTTGGGAAAAGTTTTCTAGCTAATGTACTTGTTGGTCAAGAAGTATTTACTCATAAATTCAGTTCAAGATCAGTTACACATAATACTGAATTCAAAGATGTTAAACTTGGTGAATTACCATTGACTATTTTCAATATTCCTGGTTTGATTGAAGCTGATCAAGAACGTATCAATTTAAATAAACAAGAAATCGACAAAGCTTTTGCACTTCGACCAACTTCAATAGTAATGTTTGTTTTTGGTCAGCAAGGAGGAAGAATTTGTGACGAAGATGTTGTAGCATTCAATGCCATCAATGCTGCTTATCCATTTCAATTTGGTTCACTTGTACTTGTTGTCAATGGACTGCCCAAAGATCGTCCAGCCAACTATGAAGGTAGAACTTTTCGTGTTCTTCAAAAGCTGCTCATAGGTGTTCATGTGGATAACAACAATTTGTGTTTCATTGATCAGATCGATCGAAATAGTCAAAATGAACGACAATATCTCAAAGAAAAACTCCTGCAAGTAAGTTTCAATTAAACCTAACTGTTTTATTTTCTTTGTTACTGTTTATTAGGTCATAGTCGAATGCAATCCATCAGAACATAGAAAAAAACAAGAAATAGAAACATTAATGGATAAACTGAATGAAAATGCTCGACAGATGCAAGAGCTTCATACGAAAATGGAAAATGAGCAATACGAACACGTGAAAGAAATAGAAAAAATGCAATGCTTGTTCAATGAAACTATGGCTAGGCATAAATCAGAAAGTGAATCTTTGGAACGTGCTATTCAACGACAGGAGGAATTGTATGCTGAACAGCAACGTATCTATGATCAAGAGAAACAAAAATTTGATGTCGAGTTGCAAAAACTACGTAAACAAGCCGAAGAGACTGAAAAATATTATGAGGAACTTCGACGAAATGAACAAATCAATCAACAACGACTTCGAGAAGCAGAACAAGCAAGACAACAGGCTCAAGCTGCACTACAAGCAGCAATTCAGCAACAATCGGCTCCACGACGTAAAAAGAAACCTTGGTGGAAGCGACTATGGTGAAGTTTTTGTAGTATTCTTTTTTATAAAGTAAATAAACTAGAAAAACTCTAAAGAATCTTGAATCATAGTGAATAAACGTACGAAGAAATATCCAAATTGGTGATTGTTTTATCTACCTACTAGAATAAACATGTTGTGTTTGTATTCTTATCAATGACACTCGATAGTGATAAGTACATGGTTTTTTCTCTACGTTTTTACCGACTTTAAATTCTATTAACATATGAAAATACTTCCAGTAGTTTTATTTGCACAATACTATGGCTAGCACGGATCAATATGGTTTAATCATTTTAGGTAATTCTGGTGTTGGTAAAAGTTTCCTTGCCAATATAATTACTGATAATGAAAAGTTTCTTCATCAATTTCAACCAACATCGACTACTCACAATACGACTTCAGTTGACATCACACTTGGTTCACATACATTCACCATCTTTGATACTCCTGGTTTGATTGAAGCTCAACAAGAACGTATCGATTTGAATAAGCAAGAAATCGACGAAGCTTTTACTCAACGACCCAACTCAATTATTTTATTTGTGTTCGGTCAAGTTAATGGACGACTTCGTGGTCAAGATATTGTTGCATTTGATGCAATCAATGCGGCTTATCCATTCAAACAAGGATCACTTCTACTTGTCGTTAATGGAGTTCCGAATAATCGACCTAGTGATTATTCAGATGAAACTACTGCTCAACTTGGAGAATTACTGATAGGTATTAATGCTAATAAGGATAATTTGTTTTTTATTGATTTTATCAATGTAAATGATGCTAATCAAAGATTAGGAATTAAGAATACGTTACTACCGGTGAGATTTTGGTATGAAAATTAATGTTTTTTTTTCTATTTTTCATTTAGATTTTGACAAAATTTACACCAAATCTGCACAATAACAAACAAAATATTCAAACGATTATAAGTCTTTTAAAGATAAGCGAAGAAGATATTCATAACAAACAACTAATATTGGAACAACAACGAAAAGAATATGAAAAGCAATTAGAAGAACAAAAACATATTGCACAAAAACAAATCGCAGAAGAACAAAGAAGAGAAGCTGAATTGAGAGAAACGCTTCGGCGAAAAGAAGAAGAACATGCTGAAGCAGAGCGCCGTAGAGCAGCAGAACGTGCAGCACAAGAAGCAGAAGCAGAAAGACTACGTGGTATGCATCGTTTATGAGATAAAATCTTGAGAAAGAAGAATACTAAGTAATCATATGAATGAAAAAAAAGTTTACATATAATAGAGCATCTTTATTGAAAATGTTTTAACATATCACAGCATTTTATGAATAACTTTTCTGGTAACTTTGTATAATTAATTTAGCTCGTCTGATTCCATTTTATCGTTACGGTCGAACTGCATATGATCATTTCTATACGACAAATGCCAATGAAATTGGAACTATTACTCCTGGTAGTGTTGGTCGTCATAATTATATGTGTGAAGGAAACGTAGGTAAAATTTATAATTCGACTGATTCTCAACCGCCACTCACGATGCCTTTTTATCGTTATTGCAATACAAAAAATGCTCAACATTTCTACACGACCAATGGACAAGAAATTCGCACAATTGTGGCTGGTACTGTTGTTGGAAACTGGAAATGCGAGGGAATCGCAGGTTACATTTATTCAACAAGTCAACCAAATACAGCACCACTCTATCGCTACTATGCATCTCGTCATGATGCTCATTTTTATACAACGAATGCTAACGAAATTGGTACCACAACATCAGGAGCTATTGGTAACTATGGTTATAAATTTGAGGGCATTGCTGGCTACGTGGTCACGACTAGTTCCGGCTAAGAGTTATTCTCATTTTACCGAAAGACTATTCATTTGTATCCCGACTGTGTTCCGTTTTTTCTCATTGACAAAATAAATAGTCAAGAAAAATCTTTTTCATATTGTAGCTGATGTTTTTCTTGAGACTCACTAAAATCAATACAAAATAAACAATACTTGACGGAAACGAAGTATTAAATGGCAAATTATCCTTTCTTCTTAAAACATAAAAGTAAATAACAATTGCTTTCTAACAAAACTAAATAGATCAACTAATTGTTTGTTTGAAAATCAATCAAAAATATCATTTTATGAAATATTTCATTTCGAAATAATCTGCAAATTGAGGGTGAGGGGAGTGAGAGTGAGGGTGAAATTGACTTTAAATACATGGCAAACATTTGGCTTTGGACAATAATGATCAATAAAGTCATTTGAAACACTATAGTTAAATGTAATTCAATGCCGTAGTTGTTAGTTCCTTCCCTAGAATCACCTTCTTTATTTCGCGAGAAAAACCGAATGCGCGATCAGGGTTGCGAAATCCAAAATTTAAAAATCAGTAGTTCTTTACGAAAAATCAGGAATTTATCAGGAGAATTTTTTTCAAAAATCAGTAGAAAAATCAGGAAGTTTTCTTTTTGGGATTTACGAAGTAAATGAGCGTCTTTCGAATGAAATCAATCATTTTATTCCAATTCTACGTCTCGAAAACACGGATATGCATATCATCTTTTTTCTAAAAATTAATCGAAATATTTTTTGTCAAAGACACACTCATAAGATCAAATCATTTTGTGAATTTCGATCAAATTAAGTTCTTTCAATACACAAACTTGTAGTCTTGCTAGTTTTGTGAACCGCTCGAAAACAACCATATTTAGCAAATCTATTTTTGATTCCAATTAAAGATCACTATATTCTCTTCAGAAAAAAAA
>Ga0209915_1002272_pt1 | contig 21355 bp, 19 predicted proteins | sample ThiBiot_750_plan_FD_183952 | JGI IMG/M metagenome (GOLD analysis project Ga0209915, IMG submission 183952) | Wastewater bioreactor microbial communities from Cape Town, South Africa - Thiocy_cont_750_plan (SPAdes) | ecosystem: Engineered > Bioreactor > Thiocyanate-remediating > Anaerobic-Aerobic... | reverse complement strand
GCGTAAGCCCAGAAAAAAAAAACCGAAAGAATATTTATAAAATGAGATAGTCGAGAGAGAACGGATTATCGAGTCCTAAGACCCTCTAGAACTGTTTGAGAAGAAGAGTTTGGGACTGAGAGATCAGAAGAGTTAAAGAAAAGAATTGACTTGGACGTATACGTCTGTTCACGACCAAGTCGATGAATCGAATGTACGAGAGGTATTGGTTTGACAATCAATGACATTTTACGTAATCAAATTCAATCAGATACATCGTTTCGAATGCAATCTGCATTGATACACGCAGCTGTTGGCATCACTATGATTATGTTTTTAATCGGATTTGTCAATGCTACATTTTCTTTGATGACTTTTCGTGATAAACAACTAAGAAAAATTGGTTGCGGAATCTATTTACTCGCCTCTTCAATCACTTCTCTGTTAGCGATAAGTATGTTCACGATTAAATTCTGGTTTGTCGTTCTCATTCAATTCTATTCCACTTTTAATTCATCTGTACTTCGAACAGATTGTTTATTTATTGGTCCTGTTTTAAAATTATGTTTGTACTTAGATGGTTGGCTCAATGCTTGTGTCGCTATAGAACGAGCTGTAAACGTATCGAAAGGAGTTAATTTTGACAAAAAAAGAAGTGTAAATATCGCTCGACGGATTATTTTAATCTTACCAATTTTAATTGCATGTACTATTATTCATGAGCCAATACACCATGACTTATTTGAATATACAATTCAAAAATATAGATCCATACCTAATAACTATAATTCAACAATGAATATATCAATGGAAAGCGCAATCAAGGAAACATTCGAATACGTTTCAGAACGTCGGATACTCTGCGTCATTCGTTATTCTCCTTCGGTTCAAAATTATAATATTATCACTTTGTTTTTTCATCTTATCATACCTTTTATTGCAAATTTCTTCTCAGCTTTCTTTATTATTTTTGGGACTGCTCGACGACGATCAACTGCACAGAATAATCAAACTTTGAAAGAACATGTTCTCAAACAAATCAATGAGCATCGACAACTACTAATCAGTCCTATTATTCTATTTATACTGGCTATACCTCGTCTAATCATGGCATTATTGTCAGGATGTGTAGATCCATCCAGTAATCCATGGTTATATCTTTGCGGCTATTTCATTTCTTTTATACCACCCATGCTTATATTTGCTGTATTTGTTCTCCCATCAGAACTCTATACGAAAACATTCAAAGAATCACTAACGCGATGGCGACGACAAATTCGTCAATAATCCTATGTTTTTGCTTTAATGAAAAAACTGTTTGTATATTACGGTGAATGTTGAGGTTATCACTTAAGCCGGTGATAACTTCCTCGAGGTCAAAATATTACTCTATGATTGAATTGATCTGACACAAAAATATTTTCATTATCATTCACATTTATACCAGTACATTCGTATAAAGAAGTTAAACCATTCCCTGAAATACCATTTGAATTGCCTGCAATTGTAATACCAAATTTTGATCCTCTCGATCGGTAACATAGAAGTTATTTTCCCAATCGATTGTCATGTCCCAAGGATATTTAAGTTCCGAACATAGCAACAGCAATGACGACACAAAATAATAAAGAACAAATAAATACATAAATTGTTAAAAGTCGTCTAGAAAATGGTGATAATTATCCATCTCAGTTATCTTTATTCTTTCAGATACGTCGACGTTGTTTATGCATTAGATTTATCTAGAGTGTTTAAAAAAGAATTAATTTATCTTTGATAAATAGTATTCATTCAATATCGCAGAAATTTTTGAACTCGATGATTATACCAGTCAACAACATATATATTTAATTGATTATCTAAGATTAACGAGCCCGGTTTGTATAGTAAATTTGCTGAAGGTCCATTTTGACCTGTAACACCAAGGATAGTCGTACCATTTGATTCACCAACCCAAAAAAATTGTATGCGATTTGCATGAATATCAGCAACATACATATTACCCATCGGATCTAGTGTAATATCACATGGTTCATTAAATGTAGTCGATGTCATACTTTGTACTCCAAGTATTCCAGCCATTGATGTCCAGTTACTATCACCAAAACGCCATCGAACAACATTCCTACCAAAAGCATTGCCTATAATCAAACTATTTGTTATTGTATCTAAATGAAATCCCCAAATATGGTACAGTTGTGTATAAGTTAGACCAGCTGTACTACCGCCTGCTATTTGAGTACCTGAAGTAGCACCAGGTAAATAATGCATAATACGATGGTTAAATGCATCAGCAATATATAATGTTCCAGTACTAGAATCATACTGTAAACCATGCGGCGTATTCAATGTGTTATTTTCTTTCATAGCAGTTCCATTCCCTGCAACGATTACGCCACTCGTACTTCCACGTGACCAAAACATCACTCTGTGATTATAATCTGATACATAAATATTTTCATGCTCATCAACAACGATACCAGTACATTGTGAGAAGGAACTTGTATCACTACCAGATACACCATTTGAATTACCAGCAATTGTGACGCCTATTTTTGATCCTCGTGCAAACTTTTGAACTCTATGATTGTGTCGATCGGTCACATATAGATTTTCTTGCCAATCTAATGCAAGATTCCATGGATATCTCAATTAATCAGCACGTGTTCCCGAGGAAGTTGCATTACCTGCTACGGTAATTCCAGTTCTATTCCATCGAAGTACTGCTACTCGTGTGTTTATCGGTTTTGGTTTGATGAATAAAAGAACAGGAGTGATCGTAATGATGAGAATCATCAAAAGAAAACCGATGACTAAAGAAACTACTAGATGTTTTTTCGAGCATCTATAGAAAGATCAATTTGCTGAAATGTACGTACATATATTCCTAAAATATTAAAATTACTTTTTCTTTTTTTTCTGTTTTCGATGTTGATTTTCAACGACAGTTTTTTCATCGCCAAATAATTTCTCTTCCTACAGGTACAAACTATTTATATAGAAAAGAACACTATATGATATTAACCTACTTGATAATAACTAGATATTCCGAGTGATGTAGTTTTTCTCGATGAAACTATGTCTTTTTCTATTGGTAATGATCGAACACGAATTGAATTCGATTTCGTATCGCTAAGTCTACTGTGAGAACGAATGCTAACATGAATAATTGTTCCCGAACGATTTCTGCTGAATGATCGATTTTGAGAACGCCGTTTTCTAGTTCGTCGATTATGCTTATTCATCTTGTTATTTTTGTTTTATGAAACAACGAAAAAATCGAGCCTATGTCTAGACTTTAAAGTAAATAAATATTTTTATTAATAATCAAACAAAATGTAAATATTAAAAAAAACGTCGAGAAAGTTTTTAATTTAATCGTATTTCTTGTTTGATAAGAAACTCCTGTTGCTGTTGTTGAATAATATCCATTTGTTTTTTGATTTCGTCTATCTGAAAAACAGCTTCAATATTTTGATAGATTTCTTCCAACTTGTCCGCATTTTCCTTCGATGATAATGAACAGTGTTTTAGCTCTTTAATAAATGTCTTCAAATTTTTTAGTAACTTCGAATTGAAATCATTCGTCGAAGTAGATTTTTCACAGATGTATTTCTCTTGCTGAATCATATAATTTAAAAATGATAAGAATGAATCATCTTGATGAGTGCAATATGATTGCAATTGTAATATCATTTTTTGAAGATGTTCCAGCTTCTGCTTTATTTCATTAACGTTTGGTTTATTCTTATTCCTCGAACGATGATACTCTAGCCGATAACTCACATCTATGTGTTGCGCACGATCGTGTCCACAATCACATTTTTCAGATAATATATGCAAAACATCTAATAATATTCCGAATCCACAATAATCGTCAAGAACTTCTTTGCATTCGAGACAAATAGTCGAAGGTTGTGAAACAATCTTAGGATGAAATTCGATCATTCTTAAAGATTGCTCACTTTCGTATATTATAAGATTACGCAAATGAGTTCGCATTGTTTCCATCATTGGTCGAAATAATTGTTTAATCTGAAAAGTAGCATGTTCAATGGATTGCCATTCTTTTTGATAATATGGTTCGATTTCACTGCAAATATAGGTAAGAAAACGATTCGATTCGTTAACTGAAACTGTCCAACTTTGTTCATATTCTTTCGTTTGAAAATCATCAAATTGAATACGATTCAATTGAACAATCAAATATCGAAATGATTCATTATCGAAACAAAATGTATTCTGTTTTGTAAAACGAATATTTTCGGTGGAATAAGATTCAATTAATTTTTTTAATAATGGCCCAGTATCTCCAGGAGCGAAGAATGTTCCACGAGTATTTGTAAAACAAAATACAATATTTTTAGAAACGTTTTTACCCAAGAAACCAAGTAAACGATTGAAATACGAACGAAGTACAACATTTAATTTGGCTTCATTCGGTTTGAGAAGTATACATATAGCATTTAAATGTGATAACTTACTAATAAATGATAGAATAGATTCCATATTTCGATCATCTTGTTCTAATCCTCGTGTATCACCCATTCCAGGTGTATCAATCAATCGCATGTCTGTTCGAGTACTAACAGGAAATATATATGATTTGCATTGTTGTGTAACCGATTGACCGAGTTTATTATGTATTTCATTATCATCTGGTTTCCCGAATGTGACAGTTCGCTCTTCAAAATGTTCACCTTCTGTAACAATAAACGAAACGGGCATCACACTCAAAGGTCGACGTTTCGCTTGGTGTATAGTCTCATATCTGAGATAGTTGACGAGTGCATTTATAAATGTCGATTTTCCAACACCTGATTCACCAAGAAAAAGCACATTAACTATTTTTTTTGTTGTAGAAGAATGTGTAGATTGTGGACTCGTTGACTCGTCTTCCCGTGTTGATTTTTGTTCACGAATATTCTTCGATTTCAAGACCTTCATCTTTTTTAGTTGACATTGGCAATAAGTAAAATCAGTATAAGCATGCTCAAATTCTGGGTTTCCCTTCTGGCCATCCAACATTTTTTTATAAAATTCATTCCATTTTTCAGACTTCGGTTTCACCAATCGATCATCAAAACAATACATGTAAGTTCGACCACTTTGATCTTGAAGTTCTTCAATAACTTTTTGTAAATCATGATCATTATCTTTAACTCTATTCTTAATATTCCAATATTTTATGTTAGTTTTCTTCATTTCTTCTATAAATTGTATTTTCTCATGCAATACAGTATATTCTTCTTTAACTGATTGAATATCTTCTGCAAATGACTTTAAATCTTCATCCATTTTATTTTCAAAGAGTGACTCGTCTTTGGATTCTCCTGATCGTATATTGACGACAATTTTCCTAATATTTCTAACTTTACGTTGATGTTTCTCGCGCATGCTGGTCTTTTGTTGTTTAAATAACTCCAATTGATCTTTTAAATGTGTTTTCAGTAGCTTTTTTTCCTCCGATGTAAAGTCAATCGTCAAACTCGCAATTAAAGATGATAATTCATTCAGGTATTGTTTAATCTTGTTTATTGATGCTGAAGTAAGCGGAATATATTTATGGTTCGACCCTATCTCCGAAGAAAGGATTTTTGAGAAGGGTCTCATACCATATTCCAGTAAACGATGATTACTAGCACTTGATTCGATATCAACAATCTTCTTGCAAATTGTGTGTAGCCGAGATAATTCGCGCAAATCAGGTATATTTGAGAACATCTGAATAGATTCCAATCGCTCAACAAGCTTCTCGTCTCTCGGTGCTAAATCGAAAACGTTCTTTTTTAGCTGCTCTTTGATTTTATTGAGTATAGAATTAAGATGAGGTTCATCGTTGGGTAATAATGTAAATGTGACGATAACAAGAATGCCTGTTTTGATGGACGATATAAAATGAGTAGCATTAATATTCATGTTTTTTAACATTTCCGAATTCTTTTCTATTAACAGATTATCGTCGTTTTTCAAATATTTTTCTTCACCGATATACCGATAATATAAAATATGTGTGTATGAATCTGTCTGAAACAGACGGTAGATTAACGTTGATAAGCTGCTTTCTTGTATTATATCAAGCGTCAAATTTAGCTGGAAATTTTCATCCATGTTGATTTTATTCTCATGAATTAACTTGCTTTCGAATTCATCACGCTTAATGATCTCACAGATTAATCCGTCTTTTAGATCTTCATCGTTTTTTCTTGTATCTTCACATGTTAAAGATAGTTCTTGTATTAAATTATCCGTTCGTGCATCGTAAAACGATCCAATTTTCGCCGATTGATGGATAGCTAAACGATATATTTCATCGTCAAAACTCACGCTTGGAGAAATATTATCAGAATTCAAGTGGCTATCATTTTTTGATGAAGTTGGGCGGTTTTTTGAGTTTGGGCTACCCATTTCCTACCTTCTTATTGCTAAAACACACAAAATGTTTTCTGTCGAAGTGAAAGTATTCGTTGGAAGCAAGGAAAAAAGAACAAGAAAGCAAATATTTATTGCAAAGAGAAATATATAAAAACTAAATTTAACAACAGGAGTCGCCATGTGACTCGGAAGAAAAAGAAATGAAAAGTTATTTATTGGTAATCAATGGACGAATTTCTTGCATCAGTTCGTAAATACGAGGTAAATTCACTGAATTTGTGTTCATCACAAGTGACCTTCGCTGTTTTTCATAGTCATCTTTGATTTTATTCAATTGTTCCGATATCTTCTCATTTTGTTCTTCATTAATCATTCGATTAAGATAAATGTAGATAGGATCATCGAGTTCTGAACTTCGATTTGTACTCAGAAGAAAAGAGCCAAACTGTGCACATGCTTGTCGAAGTTTATCGAAATGTTCCTTATTCGTTTTTGAAGTTTCTTGAGAATAATCTCGAATTGTTTTTAAAAGTGGTTCGATGATTTGCTTGATTTTATATCGTGCATGCTCGATAGATTGCCAATTCTTTCGTACATAAGGTTTTAATTGAGTGCATATGTGCGATAGAAATCGATTCGATTCTTCCATAGAAACTGTCCAACTTTGTTCATATTCTTTTCTTTGAAAATCATCGAATGCAACTCCATCTAATCGAGCAATTAAATATCGAAATGATTCACTATCGAAACAAAATGTATTCAATTTTCCAAATGGAATCTGTTTGATTGGAAGATCGTTTAACATTTGTCGAAGTAAAGGACCTGTATTACCCGGAGAATAGAATGTTCCACGAGTATTTGTAAAACAAAATACGATATTTTCACAAGCATTCTCGCCTAGAAGACCAATTAATTGCGTAAAATATGAACGTAGAACAACATTTAATTTCGATTCATTCGGTTTGAGAAGTATACAAATAGCATTTAAATGTGGTAATTTATCGATATAAGACATTATATTTTGTATATTAAGATCATCTTGTTCAAATCCCCGTGTATCACCGATTCCAGGTGTATCGATAATATTTATTGTACATTTTGTAGTTGTAGAGATGCTTAAAGGATATGTTTTGCATTGTTGTGTGACTGATTGTCCCGGATGATCGAAATCTTCGTTTTGATTCTGATTACCGAATTGAATAATTCGCTCGTTGAAATCATCACCTTCTGTAATTATAAATGAAACTGGTATTAATGCAATAGGTGGACCTTTCTGAGCCTGTTCGATATTATCGAATTTCAAATAATTAGCAAGTGCATTGATGAATGTCGATTTGCCGACACCAGATTCACCAAGAAGCAAAATATTAACATCCGCATTCTCAACAGTTGATGCATTGATCACGACGTCAACTTTTTGCTTTTTCTTACCACAACAACACCACCCCATTTAATAATAAAAATGATAGAGCAACATGCGAGTGAAGGCTTTGTTTCTTTTTTCTTTTGTCAATAAAAAACGAAAGGTAGAAGAAGGAAAAAAAATCTGTCCAATAAAAGCGGTTATAATATCAAAGACGAAAAATACGTTCTGCATTTTCATGAAGAAATAATCGACGAACGTTTTCATCTAAATTTAAATCATCGAGACCTTCCAATGCTCGTGCAGGAGTAATCATTGGATGATTCGAACCGAATAAAACCTTTTCACGACCATTCGTTCGTAGATAATCAATTAAAACTGCTGGATAACGTCGAATCGTATAAGCTGATGTATCGATATAAATATTCTGATGTTTCGTTGCAACAGCAATCGCTTCTTCTGTCCATGGATATCCAATATGACCTCCAACAATAACTAAATCAGGAAAATCGAGCGCCACTTGATCGAGATAAATCGGACGGCAAACTTCCGATGGCATTAATACACCTGTATGACCGATTTGTGTACAAAATGGAACATTCATTTCACAACAAGCCACATACAATGGATAGAACAATCGATGTGTTGGTGGAATTTGAAATAACCATGGTAAAACTCGAATACCTTTGAAACCGAATTTTTCTACACATTGTCGAACTTGTCGACCGACTAATGACGGTTTAGTAATGTCAACTGAACCGATTCCAATTAAACGACCATTCGATTGACTAACAAAATCGTAGACTTCTTCATTCGATGTCATAATCTTATCCGGTGCATACCAAGCACTAATTAACATTCGATCAACACCTGCTTCATCGAGTGCAGCGATTGTTGAACTAACCGGCAATGTGTCTTTCCAATTCATTGATTTAGTCCATTGTTTTAATCTGCCAAACATTGGATCTTGAATATGACGAGCTGTTACATGTTGACCCCAAGCATCGACAATGATTTCTTTTTTACTTCGAGTTGAAAAACTTCGTACGTACGACGACCATAAACGAAACATGACTAAACTGACCAAACTATCGAATCGAGTATATATATATATATATATATGCACACATGGAACTAAAAAGATGTCGCTCAATAGACGAGTTTGGGCGAAAATTTAGCGAAATTGAAATTTCTTTTTTCTTGATTTGTTATTTTAACTTGTAAGAGAAAAGAAAAAAAAATTTATGTACTAGACAATTTTTTTGTTGTTTTTTCATTGCTCTATATGAATAAAGTTTACATTTTCATTTCTGGTTTATTATGTGGAGCTTTGCTGGTCATTTTTCTTAATATTAAACAACCCAGTAGTAACATATTGAAGAAGAATGAATTCTCATTTCAATTGCTACAGGTTAATCGAAGTAAATGGCAACAAAATAAACTTGTTGTTATCCCAGCTGTATCGAATGAAATTAATTGGACAACGCCAATGACTTGGCCATCATGGTTACGCGAAGGATTGCAATCATCTTCGAAATATCAAGTTTATCTCTATCAACGTATTTCTCCAAATTCAACATCACCATACAATTGGCCATACGCTCCAAATGTTCACGAAGAAGCTGGCTTATACATACAATTTATCTACGATCATTATCATGATTTACCAGATAAAATGTTATTTCTTCATGGAGATCCTTTTGGTCATACACCACATCCAATCGAAGCAGCTCTTTGTGTTCGTGATGATGTTCATTATGCGAATATAAATTCACTTTCGTTCAAAGATCGTGCTTGGTCTGTATGGCCTCGAGATAAAACCGATAATATTGCATTGATGTACAAATGTGCACTCTATGTATTGAGTCTATTCGGTTTCGATGGCGAAGCTCAACTCAATCCGGAGAATATCACACCAAAAGATGACAATGTCATATCAGCCAAATGTTGTGGACAATTTTTTGTTACTAAAGAACGTATTCGTCATTATACTTATGAACAATGGTCAGCTGTCTATCAAGCCAATCTCAAACCGTATTGTGCTAGTGAAAATGCTGTCGAAATAACTGGCGAAAGAGATATTAAATGGTTTGGTGGTAGTTTCGAACATTTATGGCATGTCATTCTTGGACTTAATCCAACGAATATGCATATACCATTGGCGAATACACATTCAGATGAATGCCATCTGTTTCGATCTCCATGTCAGGGTTCTCCTTGTGCAAATCATACATAAAAAGAATACATATTAAATATTGCCGTACGAAATCGAATCCATTCCAGTGATAGGCAATTTGATTATGTTCGATACAAACATCGAAAGATGCTCTGGCAAATGAGCATGAAATTCTATAATTTATACTTTCTTATCTTTTAAGAAATGGTTTTTGATGATAACATCAGATGTCAAGATTTTATTTTCATAAATATAGGATTATATAATAAAACAAATGAATTCATAAAAACCATTTGTCAAGAAAACACACCGACACACACACACATATAGTTACTTTCATTTCATTCAAAATGATTTCCTTCGAGACTAAATTTCGAGTGTATCTTTTCTTTCTAATTCCATCGATTTTCTGTTCACTATTTGACTTGTATCATTTTCTATTCAATAAAACGTCACGACAGAGTTTACATAATCATGTTATTATTGTTTTACTTTGCATTGGTCTTATTTGTCAAGTGACAAATTATCCATGGATGCTCTATTATTATCAGTACGGCGACACATGGGAGAGATCTTGGATTTTTTGTACAATTTGGGGATTTCTTGATTGGCCAATGTATTTAATTCAAACAATCCTCTTTGCATGGACTACTATTGAACGACATATTCTGATTTTTCACGATAGACTAGTATCAACAAAAGTCAAACGATTAATTTTTCACTATTTACCTCTTAGTTTACTTCTTCTCTATTGTTTGACATTCTACATTATTTTATATTTCTTTCCACCTTGTGGTGAAAATATCTCGTTCAATTTTGATATGATTTGCATATTTCCATGTTATTTAACTGATTATCGATTCTATATGTGGGAAACAATCGGTCATCAATTACTTCCGATTTTCACTATTGTATTTTTCAGTATTACTTTGTTCGTACGTGTTGTATGTCAAAAACGTCGTATGCATCGAGCAATTCGTTGGCGAAAACATCGTAAAATGACATTGCAACTTCTGTCCATATCTCTGCTCTATCTTGTCTTTTCATTTCCTTTTGTTGTTGTTACTATTTTATATTTAACTGGTAGTATGTATAGTTTGTACGGTGTTTTTTTGCCTTACGCCAACTTTTTCAGTTATTTGATTATTCTTCTTTTCCCATTTGTTTGTGCTCTGTCATTGCCTGATCTTAAAACGAAATTGAAGAGAATATTTTGTTTACGAGTACGACAGATCAATCCAATGCTTGCAGGTGGCGCTGAATGATAGAGCCATCGAAAGAAAAACAAAGTTTTTTTGTTATTTTGTATATTTGCTTTAGAGAGTTGATTATGCCACGTGTTTTTTATATTAAAAAAAAGAAAGGAAGAAAAGAACGCAGTAAATAAAATTTAGTTACTATTTCGAAAAAAATGTCACGATTTGGAGATGTTGATGCCGCATCCTGTCGATTTTCTGATTCCGTTGACGACCCAAACGATAGACTTCCACCTCTTAAGGGCTATGAAGACAAGCCGTTAGTTACTATAGACGAAGCGATTAAACCACTTGAATCATTAGTTACAGACATTAAACAAATGGTATGGACAATCAAACCAAAATGTAGCAAACCTCAAGACGATTTATCCAAAGACGAATCAGCAGCCATTATGCTGTATACATTAGAATGGACACCTACAGATCAATCGTTCTACGTTGTTTTGAATAAAAATCTTCGATTACGGGATCGAAAGAAACTAATACCATGGTTTTCGTATCTTCGTTTATTTATTCATGCTCTTGCAAAGCTTCCCAATACAACAAGTCGGGTTATATACCGAGGTGTTAAGTTAGATATGCGCAATGAATATACAAACGCAGAAGATCCGACATGGTGGGCATTTTCATCATGCACATCATCGATTGCTACTCTCGACAATCATATTGGGGAAACTGGAAATAGAACTATATTCAATGTTAAATTTGATCCGAATTCGGCAAAAGATATCAAACGACATTCGCACTATCCGGAAGAACAAGAGGTTTTACTGTATCCAGCACGACAATTTAAAGTTTTGGGTATACTTAACACTGGCAATGATCTTCATATTATCGATTTAGAAGAAACTACGCCTGAATTTCCTCTCTTTCAAATACCTCGTGCTCAAGCACTTAATATCGTTCTTATCGGTGAAAAGAATGTCGGCAAATCAACATTCATAAATGCATTTGTTAACTATCTTTTATTTCCTACTTTCGATCAAGCTCAATCTCGGGAATTAACCGTTCTCAAGCCACTTTCATTTCGTGTTTCACTCAAAGATACATTCGAGTATAGACTTTGTACCTTCGGCAATCTCAGTGATATCAATTCCGTATCAACGAATCAATGTCAAACATATACTTTCTGTTTACCAGACGACGATCTAATGAAAGTATGCCTTATCGATACACCAAGTTTTGATGAAACATCACAACCTAATCAAATCAAACATATTCTCGATTATGTCAATCGATTATCACATATCAATGCCATTTGTTTTCTTCTTCAACCTGATACACAACAATTGTCAACTGAGTTTCAATCATGTTTTGCTCAATTGATGACTCGTTTCAGTCGAAATCCTCAAGTTAATGTGATGTTTTGTTTTACTAATGCTTTGATGAGTTTCTCTATGCCTGGTAGTACAGCAGGATTAGTTCGAAATATGCTACGAAACACGTCTATGGAACATATTCAATTCAATCGTGGAAATACGTTCTTCTTTGAAAATGAATCATTTCGATATTTAATTGCTGTTCATAATGGAGTTCGATTTAGTGAAACAGAGAAAGAAGAATATACAAGCAGTTGGATCGATGCAGTCAAAGAATCGCATCGATTTTTAGAAACAGTTCGTAGTACTCGAACACCATTATAAATCTTTTTTTTTACTACTGCGTATTTTATAATATAATTATGCAAATGAAAAATATTGACTTTCATTTACATTTACCTTTAGATATATTTTTATTGTTTGTCATAATCGACGATGCTTCGTTTTCTTCTCATCTTATGCTTGGCCCATTTTGCTGGTAATCAAAAATAAGATTGATTTCTTTTAATTTGTCGATTTCTATGTAGTTGGTGACACAGTAACTGGACAAATTTATCTTGTTGGCGATGGATTATCATCAGCAAATTCACTCACTGGTTGTACATTAACTGTCGAAATACGTGATACATCAGTTGCTGATGGTGCAGCTCCTTTATTAGGCAGCAATCAGGATTCAACAATAGCATCTTTTCCAATACCATATGTGGTCACATATACTCCTCAAAATCCACCAAAACCAGCATATTCAATCAACGCTCGAATACAATGTTCTGCCGGTGGATTTTATTTCAATGATGTTGCAACTCGTATTTCACCCAATGAAGATGACAGTACTACTGCAGACATCAACGTTCGTCGTTTCAGTTAAACTGTCACGTTTATTTTTCTTCTCATTTTATGTTATAAAATCTCGCATATACTCGAAAATCATCGATCGAATTTTTTCTTTTTCTTCCTACCAACCGAAATGTACAAAAGTACACTTTTTTAATGATGCGAATATTGTCAAAGTGTGACTAAAGCAAGTGCACGAAAACAGCGAAATGCGTACATTAACCCTACAATGTATTTTAAGAACACTTCTGTCTGGTAGCTTGATATAAATAGTGATTTTCTTTCAATGTCTAAAACTTAACATTATGATGTCGCAACCATTACTTGCACCGAAATTATCTAACGGACAATTCGAATTATTATTAAGTCGTATTGGTGGTGTACAAACACAAACTCCGGTCCCAACATCACTCGGAAATCCAGGAGCACTTGGTCTTGGTGGCTTTGCACTAACAACATTTATGCTTTCGGTTTTCAATGCTGGTTCCAATCTAATTGATAAATCACTTGAAGGTGTCGTTCTTCCAGTAGCTCTCTTCTATGGTGGTATCGCACAATTTGCTGCTGGCATGTGGGAATTTCGAATTAATAATACTTTTGGTGGTACAGCTTTTACAAGTTATGGTGCTTTTTGGATGTCTTTCGCATTTTATGTTTATTTCATTGTTCCTAAACTTGCTGCAACAGGAAAAACTGCTAATGCAACAGGTTTATTTCTTTTATCTTGGTTTATTTTCACACTCTATATGAATGTTGCTGCATGGAGAACATCTCGACTTTTATTCCTTTTATTCACTGTACTCAATATTACATTTTTATTATTAATCATCGGTGATCTCGCCGATTCATCAATTGTGACCAATGTCGGTGGATGGTTTGGTATCGTAACAGCAATAATTGCTTGGTACGGTTCAGCAGCCAGTGTGATCAACATCACATGGAAAAAAGATCTTTTACCAATCGGTGTTTACAAACACAAAGAAAAATCTCAAACAGATTCAAAGGCTTGAATATTTTCTTGTATTTTTTTGTCGTTTAAAAATTCGAAATAAATCTTCAACTCGAAAAGAAAAAATTTCTCTGTCACACCTACGGGCACTCCAGGACACAACTTCTGCCATGCCTCTCAATGTAAATTTTGCCTCAGACGTCAAAAATCGAAGAAAAAAAAATAGGTATTTATTATTATCATAGTAAGGCAAAAAAATATGTACGATAATGTCGACAGCAAGGTAATGCGTGATCGGAAAAGGTACATTATTTACGAAAAACTGGTACATTCACCTTCGCGACTATTTTTTTCTGTTTTGCACTTAATTGCGACAGGTTTATTGTACCGATTTTGAAAAAAATTGTTCGCTTTTTAAATAAAATTTTGTTTTAAATAGCTAAACTAAACTAGTGGAATTAATAGCGACGGAAAATTTTCGAAAAAAAATAGCCTTGGAATATCATGACAATCCGATTCTATTCATTTATTATTATTAGTACAAAAAATATATTTAAACCAAAGAGACACAGGCGTGGTTGTTAATGTGTTTTCTCCTTTCTCTCTCCTCTTTTTGCATATTCTGTGTCTCTCGTATCAATATAAATACTTTCACTTTTTTGCTTAAATAACATACTCACAATACAATCTATACATTAATTCAAACAAGCACAATGATGAACCATAAGCTTCGACGAAACCATCCAAAACCTCGACCTGAAGTCAATATTCTTTCATCACATGCACTAACTGATTTGAATGCACCGCAATTGTCTGCTAGACAGTTCGAAGTATTATTAGGTCATATTGGTGTACATCCACCAGCTCCGACAGCACTCGGAAATCCAGGAGCACTTGGTCTTGGTGGCTTTGCACTAACAACATTTATGCTTTCGGTTTTCAATGCTGGTTCCAATCTAATTGATAAATCACTTGAAGGTGTCGTTCTTCCAGTAGCTCTCTTCTATGGTGGTATCGCACAATTTGCTGCTGGCATGTGGGAATTTCGAATTAATAATACTTTTGGTGGTACAGCTTTTACAAGTTATGGTGCTTTTTGGATGTCTTTCGCATTTTATGTTTATTTCATTGTTCCTAAACTTGCTGCAACAGGAAAAACTGCTAATGCAACAGGTTTATTTCTTTTATCTTGGTTTATTTTCACACTCTATATGAATGTTGCTGCATGGAGAACATCTCGACTTTTATTCCTTTTATTCACTGTACTCAATATTACATTTTTATTATTAATCATCGGTGATCTCGCCGATTCATCAATTGTGACCAATGTCGGTGGATGGTTTGGTATCGTAACAGCAATAATTGCTTGGTACGGTTCAGCAGCAAATGTAATCAATATTACATGGAAGAAAAATGTTGTACCACTTGGTCTGTACAAACATGAAGAAAAACCAACAGAAGATTCTAAAGCTTAAAAGGTTTTTTTTGATAATTTATACATTATTTTATTTAAAGTTTTATAAATAAATATATAATACTAACTATTATGTTGATAGCAGTATTTCGTCATTGTTATTACGCAATCGAATAAAATATTATGTTAGAACGTTTTTTTTTTCTGTTGATCACTTTCAAAAATGCATGCTGTACAAAGTAATCGTGAGAAACATCTCCGTGAAAAATGTCATGCGACAGACGATGAAATAGCGCAAATCAATTCGATTGTTCAGTTGAAAAAACAATACTTTAATCGTCCAGTATCATCGAACGATCAACCATCGGAAATACTTGATTCTTGGTTGTTTCAAGGCGATTGGAAACATGCAACTAATCCCGTTCTTCTTGATTCACTTTCTATTACACATATTCTCAATGTAACTGATCAAATATTGCTCGATCAATCAAGACAAATACTTCATATTCCAAGTGAAAATGGTCGTTCAGCTAATCTAACCGAATCTTTTCATCAATCAAATGAATTCCTTGATCGATGTCGAACAAACAATCATCGAGTATTGGTTCATTGCGAACGTGGTGTGTCTCGTTCATCAACGATTATTTTAGCTTATTTGATGTATCACAAAATGTGGACTGTTTCACAAGCTTTCGAGTATCTTCTAACTAAACGACAGCAAGCATCACCGAATTGGGTTTTACTTCTTCAATTGATACGTTCAGAAAACAAATAAAAAAACATTTACATGTGCCTATTCGCTAATTACACTGTTTTTTTTCTGTTCTCCTATTTCATTCGAAAAAAAAACGATAATGTGCGTTTTTCACTCTTTCATGTGCACTTGTTTGAAATATTACTCCTCTATCGATCGATTTTTTCATACACTCTATTTGCTTGAGTAATTATGGGCTCGAAAACATCGAAAAATGCACTAGCTGCTCAACTTTCTCCTGAAGGTTTTTTGTTTGCTTTAAAATTGATGTTTTTTCTCATCGAAATTGAACTGTTCCATGTTTAGAAATTGCTATTCTAAAAGTTAATTCCAATCTTAGTGAAGAAGGTGAGATCTTATAAACAAGCACTATAATTTCTTTTCTAATATTTATACTTTATCATCTAGAAATACAAAAAATTTACTCAGTAAATATTTATACTATCATTATCAATCTAAAATTAAACTTTGCATTAGGAATTTCGAAGTGAATGTCCATCGGGCAAGATGTCAAAAAAACAATATCGTAAATTATGTGAACAATTTTTACATCAAGATATCGGCCACGATATTATGGAGTAAAAAATGAACTTCATATTTTATTTTGATTTAATCAGATATATTCAGTTCGCTATTCGAAACATTCGATGGAAATAAAAGTGGCACAATTGAATTCGATGAATTTTTAGCAACACGTGTTATTCGAGGCAGCAATGATATAGATACAAAACTGGATGTTGTGTTCAATTTGTAGGATTATTTTGGTATTTTTTTTTGGTCAAATAAAATTTCGCTTTTCTTTTTCATAGATTGGATAAATCGCATGATGGATATCTGACCTACGATGAATTGCAAATGTTTTGGGAAACAGTGGTATGATTTTTTTAAGAATTTGATTAAATGAATAAATGCTTCGTTGCGTTTCAGTTGAAGAAAAATGGCGATGAAGATGCTAAATCAGCTTCTGGCATGATTTCTACGAGCATTTTCGAAAAATTAGGTCTTAGTAAATATCAAAAAGCGAGCAAACAACAATTTATCGATGGGTATAGAAACTAATCGATCTATTCTATCGAATAAAATCGTTTTCTTTTCTTTTATAGATGCAAAAATAATAGAGAATTGCTTGCTGCATTCTTATAAAAACTTATATTTCTTTTCAAAATAAAATAAGAACACACTTTTATATTGTTTTTAAAAAAAAACAAAGAGCTACTAAATCTTTACGAAACAGTTGGTGTTGTATATTCATCATATTGTATTTGATATCCAAAGATCATTGCAATTATTTGAAAAACTCGACTAAACATTGAATTGAAAATCTTCGGAAGATCACATCGATAAATATCATGACCGATTTGCACTTGAATTGTTGCTAGTAAACTTGGACTATCTCGTCTAACACCATTAATATTTTCAAAATAAGAATCTGCGCTTCTACCAGGTATCATTCCTGCATGATTGTATAACGTAATATTCACAATTAAATCATCATCACCAGCACTCCAAAATGTATGACAAGAACCTTTCGGTATAAACAAATATCCATGTGTATCTATCGTACCGATTGTATCGTTTAACATGTATCCTAATGTACCTTTTTCAACATCGAATCTTTCATCTTGTTTGAGATGATAGTGTATTGGTGGAGTACAAGGTCGTTTTAATGGATGTAGATTCGTCGGTCGATTGCCACATGGACCATTCGATTTAATTGTTTGTCGAATTGTTGAATGAGTATGATTAGTTTCATTGGATCTCAATACAAATTCGATGATATCTCCTTCGTGTAATGAATTCACTGGAATAATACGTTGACCAGCTGTATGAGAACGTTGAATTTTGTCCTTACGAATATACACTAATAATATCGATAGTACGATTAAAATAATCGAATGTTTCATCATGATTTCAAATAAAGAAAATAGCTATATGATTTGTTTTTTTTTCTTTCGTTCGCTTTTTTTCTTATCTTTTCGTTTCACATATCCATATGCGTATATTTAAAGAAAAAGAATGCTATAGTTGTCGTTTCTTTCATATATAAATGGTGATAAATTAATTTTTTAAATTGTTTTGCTTTAATCTTAAACCATAATCATACAGCAATTCATATTTTTGTATATGCAATAGAGTTAGTCAATCATTACAAAGGTGTTAATCTTTTCGTGCTTCTCCAGATGAGGAACGAGACTATGGTTTGAACACTATTTTTATTACTAATCGTTAGAGATAATATTGTCGCAGTCGATCGAAGAGAAAGCGCTCTTCGACTATTATTCCTGTGAAAATTCGGAATTTACCAAATTATCGTCAAAAACCTTCAATACATACACCAACTGTCTCTTATGTATATTCGAATTTTTCACAAAAAGATCACTGGGCTAATCCAACGGATTATTGATGTAAACAGCTAAATAATCTTCAGAAAAAGAATAAAGCCTCGTATGTTGAACGAAAATATTTGTCAAATTGTCTAACTAGTTTTTTTAGATTTAAAAGAAACTGTAAAATCACGAGCATCGTGAGTGTGTTGATAATAGCTGCAGTATTACTGGCAGTACTTATTCCTCTTCTATTACGATCAATCTCAAGAAGTATACACAATAGAATAAAAACAAACAAACAGTTGACGTTTTTCTTTGTATTAGATGATAATATTACTCTACGTTGGAATACAGCAGGTATAACGGTTGCAGGTGTTAGTGGTCTTTCTGGCAATTTAAGTAATCAACTCAACCGCCCGTGGGGTTTAGCATTGACTTATGACAATATACTTTATGTTGCTGATCCAGGTAATAATCGGATTCAATTCTTTCCTCCTGGTCAAATGGGAGGAAGAACTATAGCTGGTATCGTAAATAAATCTGGTATAAATGCAACATTATTCTATGAGCCAGTTGCAATAATCTTAGACAATCAATTGAATATGTATGTTGCGGATAGTACAAACCATCGAATACAGAAATTTTTACGGTATTAAATATATATAATTAATCAATAAAAAAAACTTTCATATGATGATTATTGTACAGATGAATGAATTTTGATGAGTAGAAATCTTAGAAATGGACTGCATTGCTTGAATTCAGGTACAAAAAAGATTTTAATGCATCATTCATTCATTGCTATGATAGAGAAAGTAAAGAACAATCGTCGAACTCCATATAAACGAGTAATTCAATCTTTCAATAATCTCAATTCTATTTGAATGAAGAGATTTCATGTATAGTCTCGATGTCATCGTTCAAATAATAGAAAGCGACCTTCGACTGTCATTAATGTTCGAATTCGACGTTTACCGAGTTATCGTCGAGATTTTACGCTTCTGACAACACCTAGAAAACGAACTGCAACGATATCATTGTCAGAGAATTCACTACATAGTCATATAACTGATATTATTCCTACTTCAAGCAAGGTAATTCTTTCAAAGTATTTTATCTGTAAAAAAATAGATTAAAATAGCTATTGACGAATAAAACGTTGAGTCTGTCATTGGAAAATGATATACGAGCAAATCCTATGGATTATCGAACCAAACTACCGAATCGTTCTGAAAAGAAAAAGTAAATTTTTTCTATTCTATTCATATCCTTGTATCAATCTTTTGAATTAGACTAAGAACCAAATACAAATTTATATTCTTTCTTTGCATTTTGACAGTAGTCATCATCACAACTATAGCACTTGTTCTTCTGTTGAAACTATCATCATCATCTCCTTCAAACGCAAAAAGTATATTTGAATCAGAAAAAAAAACTAAATCAAAGCTTCTTTTTGTAGATAACAATATAACTCTACGTTGGAATACAACAGGTATAACTATTGCAGGTATAACTACTGGTGTAAGTGGTAGTGAAAGTAATCAACTTTATAGTCCATGGGGTTTAGCATTAACCTATGAAAATACGCTCTATATTATTGATCAACGTAATCACAGAGTTCAAAAATATTCTCGAGAGAATTTCAGTGGTAATGGTACGACGGTGGCCGGTTTAGGTAACTCAACACCATGCATCTTACAACAATGTTTATATTATCCAGCAGGAATTGCTCTTGATGAAGCTGAAAATATGTATATATCAGAAGAAAGTCTTCATTATGTTGTTTTATGGAAGAAAAATGCATCTTTAGGACAACGCATTGCAGGAACAGGTGCTATTACTAGTTTTTTTTGTGTGTGAAAACATTTCAAATTTATTTTTCTAGGCCATGGAAATGGAAGTAATCAGTTTTCATATCCATATAACATCGTTCGTGATCCACGAAATAATACATTATATGTATCTGATTGTGGAAATCATCGAATAATGCGTTATACATCGAATATTAATGCAGGTGTTCTTGTTGCTGGTGGAAACGGTCGAGGGAACGATAGTAATCAACTACACAGTCCGATGGGCGTTTATTTTGAGTCTTTAACTAATAGTCTCATTATCGCTAACATGGGGTCAAATAATATTGTTCGATGGCGACTAGGTGACAGCAATTGGACATTAGTTGCTGGTAATTTAAATGCATCGAGCGCAAACTCACCATTTGCACTATCTGGTCCATTTGGCTTAACCTTAGACCCTTTGGGCAATTTATACGTAGCCGATACAAATAATCATCGCATTCAGTTTTTTCCTCGTGAACAAATACGAGGAAGAACAATCGCTGGTGTCGCTGGTGTTCCTAGTTCCAATCCTAACTATTTACGAGGGCCCTATTCAATCATATTGGATAATCAACTAAATCTTTACGTTGCTGACACTGGAAATCATCGTGTACAGAAATTTTTACGTTATTAATCACTTTGAACTGCTGTATTCTTTTAATAAAAAAGAATCTGAATACTTATCGATTCATATTAATAAGATGAATGTAAATAAAGGAAATAATAAGCATCAATTCAATCTCTACATACACAAGTAAAACAGATCCAGCTGTC
>Ga0209915_1002267_pt1 | contig 21406 bp, 22 predicted proteins | sample ThiBiot_750_plan_FD_183952 | JGI IMG/M metagenome (GOLD analysis project Ga0209915, IMG submission 183952) | Wastewater bioreactor microbial communities from Cape Town, South Africa - Thiocy_cont_750_plan (SPAdes) | ecosystem: Engineered > Bioreactor > Thiocyanate-remediating > Anaerobic-Aerobic... | reverse complement strand
AAAATGGCAACAAATGCAGAAATTTACGAGCGACATATTCCCCTAGATCGTGTTAAAGATGCTGAAAATAAAAAGAAAGATATTGTTCAATGTTATCTTTGTAAAGGTCTTGTTTGGCATCCTGTTGAATGTGAAAATTGTGATACAACATTTTGTTTATCATGTATCGAACGATATCATAAAAATGATCCCCAAAAATCTTGTCCAAATAATTGTGGTAAATATGAAGAAAAACGAGACCCTCCGATAACCATGGATTCGGTTAGAAAACTAGAAATCAAATGTTGTTATGAACCAAATGGTTGTACAAATATTTTCTCGTACAATGCTTTTGAAGAACATGAAATAAATTGTGAATATCAATTGAAACGTTGTGACGGATGTAATCAAGACATAACTCAAAAAGAATTCGATCAACATTGTTTAAATTGTCAATATATTGTTATTTCATGCGAACACTGCTCGACATCGTATCAACAAAAAGATAAAAGCTTGCATACAGACATCGCATGTTTACGTACACAAGTACAACAATTGGCGTCAAAAGTCCAGTCTCAACAAGAACTTATTGAAGCGAATAATAATCTTTTGCAAGATTTTATCCGAACAACCAAAGATCTCAATCAATTAATACCAAAAGTCTAGTGTTTCAATCGAATACTTGAATTCAATAACAGCTTTTCTTTTCCATCATTTTTCTGTAATCTTTCTATCTGTTAGAAAATATACACATATGGCAGAAATATGTCAATCATATTAATATAGATAATTTATCGTTTTAATAGTCATTTGAACTAACAGATATCTACTATTTTATTCTATTTGTTTTACAAAGAGTAAACGAAGCAAAAAAAATTTTGTTTTTGATTTCTTTTTCTATCACATTAATGAACGAACAGAGCGAACGAAAAAAAAAATGACGAACTATTAAAGACATAAAAAAAACCGAAATAAAGAATAATTTGAATAATTCTAATAATATTTTGTTTTGTTTTTCATTAGATGACAGTTGCTGCTCGTTGTCGATTTACTAGGATAGGTTGAGTTGGCAATGGCGGTTGATAGAAAGCATCGACGACAGCAATCTATGAAGATAAATAGATTAGAAAGAAGTTCTTTTTTTGTTCTATTTTGTTTTTCCCAGCAATGAAATAAAGAAAAGGTAATGATTATTTTCCAAAGTTATTATTATTATTATTGTTATTCGACTACAGACATGATCATAATCATCTTCATCACAAAAAAAAGAAAGAAAACACAGACGAAAAAAAAAAAGAAACAATCAAAAAAAAATGAGAGAATATAATTAAAATCTATCTAGTCTAGGGAAAGAAGGGAATAGATAGAAAGAACGAGAGAAAAAGAGAAAAGGCGGTAGGCAGTCATCATCACTCACTCGGCGTATTTGTTTAGTTATTCTCAGAGATTATTTTGATGAAAGAAAAATGAAATTCGAAATCGTATTATTATCAAATCATTACATTCGACTTTTGCCGGCCACCTGTTGTATAGCACCGCTCGACTGTGACTGACTGGTTTTTGCAACGAGAGAAAGTAAGGGACAGAGCAAAGATAAAGAACGAGAAAAAAAGATACTTTATCACACGTTTGCAAAAAAAGACACACACACACTCTAAATGCGCGCAAAATATGTGAGACAGAAAAAAGAAAACGAGATATTGTAACAGACCAGATAGAGAAAGATAAAGTAATTTAAATAAAGGAGAAACATATGAGAGTGAAACTAGAGAAGCATAGAGACAATGAGAGAGAGAGAGAGAGAGAAAGAACGGGCCTGCCGATATTCAATGTTTGTTGTTGCTGAATTGTTCTAAATATCGGATAATTGTTCGCGGATTATCAGTGGTATTTAATTACAAAATTGAGAGGATGAATGAATTTGTTTATCGTAGGAGAATGATTTGATGTTTCTGTGCTATGTATTTTTTTTAAGATACAGTCACGGCTCGTAGCCGGTCTAATATTACAAATTGCGGCAGGTGTCGATCGATTGAATCTTGAAATGCTTTTATCACACGAAGCTAGAAATGAATGAAAAGAAAACGATACAGAAAATCATATTGTTACGATTGGTTATCATGGTCAAAGGACACAGCCATGCATATATCACACGACATAAAATGCAATTCACAAAACACCACAAAAAGCAGCAAGACAAAAGACGAAGAAGAGGAGGAGGAGAAGGAAACGATGACTATTAAAAACTAAAGGTATTTGAGGGCGACACAAATTAGAAGAGAATATACAATAGAATGGGCAGGCGGGTCAAACCTCAAGAGAACAAGGTGCAGATCATGATTATATTATGGTAATGGTGTGTGTATGTTGAGAAAAAAAATATATATAAGGACCAACAGATTAGTCGAGCGCACATGCGCCTCATTTCAAATAGGTGTATGTATGTGGTGGTGGTGGTGATGATGGTAGTAAGAATAGTAATGATGGTTACCATTGGGAAGACGGCGATTTGGCAACATGTTCTTGGAAAGTTTTAACGACTTGCACCTGTCAGATTATTGATAGAGAATAATGAATTAAATTTATTTCGAAAAAGAAACAAAGAAAAAGATCGTTGTTTTTTGTTCATCATGCATGACAAACAAGTCATAATTATCGTCTCTTAATTTTCACTGACTGCAATCATGCAGATAAAAACTAGCATATGAAAATAGTATGTCATTAGATGTCGATATTCACGATAATGTATGATTAAGATTAGTTTTGAATAACATACCTGTGTTTGAAGACGTGTTATTCCTCTTAACCAAAGTATTTGTCCTTTAGTTAAACTAGCTCCTTGTCTTGGTTGTCCTTCGGGTCCTAAATCAGCCGGTAATGTCTCAACGTACACTTCACCTGCACCCCATTTAGGCATATGACGTGTCACCGGGATAAGATTAACCAACTAGACAAAAAAAAAAGAAGAAGAAAAAATATATGTTTGTCGTTTTTTTGTTTGTTTGCTATTATTCAATCATACTTGATTCCACAGAAGAACAGTTGCTCCAAAAAAGAGACACCACATCCATTGTTCAAGTGTTAATGCCACACACGAGAATGCAAATGAACCAAATTGCACGAGAAAAATTTGTACGACAAATGTTACTATCCAAATACCATAGAAAATTGGATTAGTAAAAAATCCTCGAAAAACATTTTTTTCGCCATGAATCTTTCGGCAATTAATCTCATTGAATAATGTCATTAAGACGAAAACATTAAAAATCATTGTAAAATGTTGTGATGGTTTGAAAACATTTTCAACTGGTCGTCCATCATCGATATCGAATACTGTTGGACCAGCAAATAAAATAAATAACATGACAGCTAGTTGATAAATAGCATGGCCAATGATATTCTTCATCATTGTTCGAGAAATTAACGGTCGTGTTCGACCGTAAGGTTTTCGCGTTAGTAATTCTTCGGTTGGTACTTCAGTTGCCAATGCTAATGACGCTAATGTATCCATAATTAAATTAACCCATAACATTTGAACAGCACGTAATGGTGATTCTTTCACAATACATGCGCCGATGAACGCACAAAAAACAGCAACAACATTGACTGTTAATTGAAATTGCAGAAATTTGGCTATGGAATCATAAACATTTCGACCCCACATAACAGCTTTGACAATTGAATTGAAATTATCATCGACAAGAATGATATCGGACGCTTCTTTAGCCACATCGGTACCTTGTATACCCATAGCAAAGCCAACATCGGCTTTTTTCAAAGCAGGTCCATCGTTAGTACCATCGCCAGTAACAGCAACGACCTCGCGTGTTGGATTGATTTTCGATGCGATGATACCTCGAACAAGAACGTATTTATCTTGAGGCGATGAACGTGCGAGAACACGTAATTGTGGCCAAACTTTATCGAATAAACTTTGTTCAACTTCACCTTCAGGTTTCGAACGAATTCGTCGATTAAATTCTTTGCCTTCTAATACTAAGAAATTATCATTCGGAGAAATAATACCACATTTCAATGCTATCGATCGTGCTGTATTGACATTATCGCCTGTAACCATTCGAACCGTAATACCAGCTGTTCGACATTTAGCAATCGCAGCTGGTACTTCAGGTCGAACAGGATCTTCAATACCACAAATGCAAATGCATGTTAATTGATCGACAACACTATTCTCTTCGTCCCAATTCGGCAATTGATTCGGTTGAAAATCTCGATAGGCAACGCAAATCGTTCGTAGACCATCGCATGCCATCGGTTCAATAACAGTCTGCACTAATTTATCATATTCAACGGTTGAAAATGGTTCGATTTCGCCATCGCGATTTAAAATAGCTTTACATTTCTTAAGAACAATTTCCGATGCACCTTTCGTATACATTCGTATGACGCCATCGGGTCGTTGAATAACCGTCGACATGTTCTTTCGAACGGAATTAAATGTATAAACATGTACGAATTTTTCTTCGGGATATTTCGAACGTATGTCATCATAACTACCGCCAAGACCAGAAACAAATCCTAATAGACCGCATTCGGTTTTATTTCCGACTTGTTTCGGTAGACTGTCTTTTTCGCCTGGTAATAATTTCGATGAATAACCACTATTAACCGATATACCTTCTAAAATAACTTCTTTAGTCGAACGTGGCAGCGCACTTTCGACTTCACGAGCTTTCACTGGATTTTCGACATTTTTCCAATGTTTACCACCGACATGAACTTGTACGACAGTCATACGATTTGTTGTTAATGTTCCTGTTTTATCCGAACAAATAGCTGTTGCATTGCCCATTGTTTCGCACGCGTCCAAATGTCGAACAAGATTATTATCAAGCATCATTTTCTATTTTAAAATCAAACGAAAAATTCTATTTTTTATTCGTTTTCATTTGTTTTTACTTTAACAGCATAAGCTAATGAAATTGTTACAGCTAATGGTAAACCTTCAGGCACAGCTACGACTAAGACCGTAATACCAGTAATTAAATATCGTACAAATCGACTCCAGTATTTATTATTCCAACGATGTCCTCTACACACACACAAAACAAACAAGCAAGAATAAATTTTTAATTTTCTAAACAAACTAAAATTTTACTTTTGAAGAAATTCTTCCACTGAAAATCGAACCAATAAAACGATGACGGTTAAAATTGCAATTGTCATTCCTGAAAAAATAAATAAATAAATAATTTTTTACATTGCGCTCTGTTTTATGATCCCTCAAGACCTTTGATGAAATCAAAGGCTGAGTTACAGAATAAATTCTCTCGAGAATCAACACACATTCTCTCTGGATAACAAAGAACAATTATTTACCTGCATATCCAATTTGAATAGCTAATTTAGTTAATTTAGCTTGTAGAATCGAACGTTCTTTGACTTTAAATCCGCCTGAATCATCATCTTCAGCTGCAGCAGCTGCATCTTTTGGTACGACTTCTTGTAATTCAGTTGCATCATGATTATTACCCGCTGAATCTAATTTAACAACAACAATCATTTCATTTTTTTTCTGTTTATTAATAAAAAGAAAAAGAAGAAGAAGAATAAGCAATCGTCAAGAGAATCGATTAATTAGCAATCGAAATATCTACCTGCTGTCGTTAATAAACGTTTTTTTACATCAGGATCTGTCTTATTATCTTCTGAATATTCAACGAATCGTTGCATGCAAAAGATTTGAAAAAAAAAATGTTTCATTTACGTACTTTCTTTTTTATTATCTGTAGGTTTCTTCTCCTCATCATCTTCTTTCGTTGCGCCCAATAATTTGAATATCATGCCTGTTTGACTGTTTTCTCCGACAGCGAGAACTAACATTTTGCCGCTGCCTTCCATGATATGTGTACCCGAAAGAAGAAATGGATCTTTTGATTCATGTTTTTTTATTAAATCAGATTCGCCTGTTAACGATGATTCGTCAACTTTGAGATCATTCGATTGTACAACAACACCATCAGCTGGCAATAAATCACCATATTTAACAACGCAAATATCTCCAACAACAATTTCTCTAATAGCTAATGGCGCTTGTTTACCGGCTCGTATAACGATAAATGTTTGATCGTGCTCAATTTTTGATTGTAAACCACGAAATTGTCGTTCTTTTGTCCAATCATTAAATGCTGTTACAAAGACAACAACAACGACAGCAATAATAATAGCTGCACCTTCGATCCATTCAACATTGGCTTCTTTAGGTTTGGTCGATGATTCAAATGTTTCTTCTTCACCATGATAAAATGAGAGACCAAATGAAATAACAGCACATATTATGAGTATAACCAATGTTAGATCTTGAATGGCTTCGAACATAAGACGAAGAAATGTTTTCGGTGGTTTCGGTGGAATTTCATTGCGACCGAAAGCAGCCACACGCGTGGCTAGATCACCATCATCACCTGTTAAACCTTAAAAAACAAAACCACGAAACGAAATTTGAGAGATAACTTAAACCAACAAAAAAACTAATCTCGTTCGTTTACCATCTATTAAATTTGTTTTGAGTTTTTGACCGAGTCCACTCAAACCGCCGTGGATTTCATTTAATTCTTTAACACCATCATGACCTCGTGTTTGCATAAGATTCGTTAAATCTTTTATTGAAATACCAAATTCTCTTCCAGCTTCGTCAGCTGAATTAATATTATGTTCATTCGTCGATTTTCTCTTGTTAACCATCGTAAATTTTACTTTTTTTGGAATAGAAATTTATTATAATAAGAATAGATTGTGTATGTATGTACGTGTGTGTGTATGTGCTTTGTTTTCTTGTAGGATAAATAAATAAATAAAAAGTTCGATGAATTTGATTGGATTATTTAATTGACTAAATTTGTAGTTTGAAGTAAAATATTCTCTTCGAAGAAGTTAGTCCGTCGTTGAAACGAAGATAAATAACTATTCATGATTTATTCATTTTTTTTATTTAACCATATACAACGACAGATAGACCTTAAAATAGAGAGAGAAAAAAAACTGAAGAATTACATAGAATAGAAACGAACAGATAACGTGTATCTCTCGAGAACACATACACAACTACTAGGACTTGTCGCGTTTTTTTCTTCTTCTTCTTCTTCTCCTCTTTTCTCTTCTTTTTCCTCCAGTCTGTTTGGGAGCTTCATTTGGGCTATGCTCATAGTAATATCGAGAAATTCACGAGGAAAATGAAAAAAAAAAAGAAAGAAAAGAACAAGGAAATAGGTAGACGAACCGATCAATTCCACGTGGAATGAAGACAAGCTTTTGAAGATATATTAGATTTCTTAGAAAGAAAAGAAAAGAATCTTTTCTTCGTCTTTGTGTCTCCTATCGAAATCTGACATCTGACAAATAGTATATTGATCAATCTCTCGTCGTTTCTTTCATTTCTTTTTTTTTTATGTTTCTCTTATTGTCATTGTCTTATGTCTTATCAAATTCATCTAGCATGCAACAAGATTTTTATCAAACTAGATGAGATCATCACCTGCCTTATGTCTACTACAAATGAACTTATCGAAAAAGACGAAGAAAAAAAACTCGATTGGAACTTACTGGTCGACATTCTTTTTTTCTTCTCTTTTCCCTTTTTTTTTTACTATCGTCAATTCTCATTTCTCTTCTTTTTCTTCTTCTTCTTCTCGTTGTTATTGCTTGCTTGCTCGATTATTCAATAACAGGGTCTCCCTCTCTATGTTGCATTGTGCGGTTAGTGAAGCGAAGGAAGAAAAAGACCATGAAGAGTATATGTTCTGACAACAGCTATCGTTGTAGGAAAATCGGGGTCGCTCGGCACCGATGATGTATGGATGCGAACTATAGACATAATAGTAATAGAAAAAAGACGAAGGAGAAGAAGAAGAAGAAAAAAAGAAAGCAATGGTCGACGAAGAACAAGCAAATAGAAGCAGAAAAAGAAAAAACTACGAGAGATCGGAATAATCACCTAATCAGATAATCTAGCCTAGCGATCGGCCACACTGATTTTTCTTTTTCTTTCTCTTCTATTTCCATCTTTTTTGCATATCTATTTTCGGTCAAAATCAAACAAAAACAAATAACTGAACGCGGAAAGAAAAACACATCAACGATGATAATCAGCAAAAACTGCAGGTGTAAAAGTCAAAACATATATAAATGTATACATACAATTAATTTTTGGCTTTTTTCCTCTTTCGTTGTCTTCGTTTTCTTTTTTTTATGATTATAAATAGAGAAGCAGAAAAAAAAAGAAAGAAGAGAGGAAAAAACAAAGAATACGAAGAAGAAGAAGAAAAAAAAATAACAGCAACGACTATTCAGATAATAACTATTAATGGCATGTTATTATTTTCGACTAGCCAGACTTGTTTCTTTTACATTGAGAAACCGACAAGGGAAATGGAAAATTATTATGCTCGTTCTCGTATTTCTTTCTTTCATTCTTCTTCGTTTCAATATTGCTCTTGTCTTTTTCTATCTCTATCACAGCTCACTTTGTCATCCTCATCATTATCATCAATACTATTTTTCTATTAGTATAAATCGAAATAATAATAATAATAGAAAAGAAAAGAAAGGAAAGACAGATAGACAGGCAGAATATAAGGCAAAAAAAGATTAATGAAGAAAAAAAAACTACGTATATAAAAGGTATAGCAGGTTATTCTATCCATATAAATAAACTACTTGTCAAAATGTGAAAATATATGTGTATATATATATGTATGTTTAATAATGCTTAATGTTTGTTTGTCTATTCGAATGAATAGAATATGATTAAGTCGAGTAATGTCAAAGATTAAAATGAGAGAATGAGAGAAAAGATAAAAAAAGACAAGAATATGATTGCTCAAAGTAACTAACACTAAGCATTAGTTCTTGATGCGTATGTGGGTGTGAGTGCATTGATATGCTTAATGAACTGATGTGTTTTATTGAAGATAAGAGAATGAGAGTGCAGAAAGAAAAAAAAGTGCCGAAGAAGAATGGCTCACGGTGTATATTTTTTTCTCAATGAAACCAAAAACGAAGAAAAACACAGTAGTAAATTTCCATGTTCTACATCGAGTAGTGTGTGTAAGCGTCATGTACAGTCAATCAGTATGATTCCTTCGTTTTTTTCTTCTTCTTCTATTCAAACACAAGTCGTGACTTGGCTACAACTCTTTCCTGTAGATTTCTTTCTTTTTCTTGTTGTTATTGCTGCTGCTTAATTCTCTCGATTTTCTCTAGGCTGATGAGGAGATGATGTTGTTGATGATGGTGATGGTGGTCTTGGCTTGCTTGTTGTTGTTGTTGTTTTTCCCCGTTACCGCTATTCTCGTGCGACATTTTCCCTCTCTCTCTCTCTCTCACACACTCTTTCCTTCTCGCATGCCATCATCTCTCGCTCTTTCAATCGACAACACATTTTTGTCGTCGTTCTACTATAACAACTACCACTACCACCACTATTTCTACTAGTAAAAAAACCATTGCTACTGCATTTTTTCCCCTGCGACGACATGTTCGCAACTCGATTTTTTTCCTTTCTTTCTTTCTTTCGTTCTCTCGTTTTTTTCCTCTAATAAGCATTTACTTGATGTTGTCTGCAATATCTCGAGCTCTTTTGTTAGAAGCATCACATACACAATACTTCCGCAACAAGATGAAAATCGCTTATCGCATCATTGTCGTTCTTATACTTGAGAGTCAAAATAGAAGCAGAAGAAAATGACGCAGTAATACAGCAGCAGCACAAAAATATAGATATAGATATAAGAAAAAGAGAAAAAAAAGAAGAAGAAGAAGAAGACGACGACGACGACGACGATTTTTATTGATACTGAACGCATTACTAACTAAAAAAAAGAGAAATGAATAATCTCGAAATACGGGAAATTGGTATATGCTATGACGAGTACTACTATATGAATGATTTCTACTTGAATAGACTTGTTGTCGAATGAATCGAGCTCATCATCGTTTTCATTATTATGATTATTATTAATACAACAAGAAAAAAAGAAAAGTTCCTTTTTTTTTCTTATTTTATAAAAAAGAAGAAAAACGAGTGAACGAACGAACGAACGAACAGACGGACGATGATGATGATGATTTGATTTTCGAGAAAAACAAATCTAACAATTTGCAAACTCGTCCATGTGTAACATGATTTCATCGGTCTTGAATGGAATAACCGAGTCTTTAATAACGAACGAGATTTATGGCGGCAACGAGCCAATTATTTGTTTTTTAGATGGTGCTATGATTAAATTAATAAAATTAAACGAGAAAAAGATGTTTTTATCCCCTAGTTGGACAAATAGAAAAGACAATGGCAAATAACGATAACAACAACAACGTCAATAGAAGTCAAAAAAGAAGAAAAAAGAAATAGATTTCTTCGTCGTCGAAGAAGACGATTATTATTCGATTGAATTATGAGGTCGCTAATAGTCGGCATTGGCTTTACGTTAAAACTAGAACTAGTAATTGGATCAATAAAGGATCGGATTTAGTGTAGTTTGAGTGTTTTGCTTTTAGTTTCCCTTAGAAATTTGATAACAAAAAAGAAGAAGAAGAAGAAGAACATTTGTCTTCTAGATAAATAAATATTTATTTATTTTTATTTATTAAATGATTATCTCAAAAACGAGAAAGAGAGAGAGAGAGAGAAGCATATAGTACAATTAGGCGTGCGAATAGCAAATAAGTATTGTTCGATTTAGAAATCACTTGAATCAATATGTGTTGATTGTTTACGTTCACCGGTTGTTTCTTGTAGATATTTAAATGAACGTGATGGATGTTCATTGAGATGATTTGAGTTTGATGTAAGATTGTGTTCATCGTATTTATTTAATAACGATAATTGTTGAGGCTTAGTATAGCCTTGAACGGGTGTTGGATCGTTTTGTTGATCATCTTGCGTCATCATTTGAAGAAAACGAAATGAACGTGACGGAACAGTCGAACCTGAATAACGTGGTGCTTCGGGTTCACGTTCACGAACACTTGGTGGAGCTGAAAAACAACATTTTTGATTTTGTTTTAATTTCGAAATTTTAGCAAATACTTTTATTATAAATTTCCATCAGATCACTTCGATTATTGGTCGTCGTTGGTGAAGATGTATGATATTGTTCTTGAAGAAATTTAAACGAACGTGATGGTGTATGTGCATCACTGCCACGTCGAAGGGCAGGTTGCTCTTTCGAATAATTGGATTCATTCGTCGGTGGTAAAGGTGTATCGACACTATATTGTTCTTGTAAATATCGAAAGGATCGTGATGGAAGAGATGTTTGTCCTGATGAACTTAAACGACGAGGCGTAGTGTTAGTATTATGTAGTTGATTTCCATTTTGTGAAACTATAAATTCGATCTCATGATTGTAAAAGATAAGAAAAATAAGAAGGTCATAATCGATACCTGCCGATGATGATGATGGTTGAAGGGCAGCAATCGTTTTTTCACTATCACTAATCCACTCTTCCAATAATTGAAATGAACGTGATTGTGTAACTCTATTCAATAAAACAACGTGAAAAAGAATGTTTTTGTTTGTTTTTTTTTCTGTTAACGCCTTCCTACGCGTCAGTATCGTTTTGTATTTGTTTTTTGGGTTGAATTGGCTGTTGACGAGCATAGCTAAACGGTACAATTGGTGTAACACCAGCATAGTGATGTTGATTCATTTGTTCCGAGGGAACAATCATTCGTCGATTCATATTCTCTGTATCGACACTAAACGATCGATTTAAACGTTGACTGAAATTAAAAAGAAAAACAGAACAATTTTTTCTGTCATGTGCTACTTTTGTTTTGTTTATTCTTTTGATCGCATACTTTACATACCTAACGCAAATCCAACTGAGAAAATCTATATTTTCGAAAAAAAAATTAAGGCAAAAAAGCTCGGCTCTCTGTCTGTCTCTTTTGCTTATTTTCTATTTTCATCGAAAGTGAAGCAGTAAAAAAATCTTCTAGTTGTTTTTATTTTATTTATTTATATATACACACACACACACACACTGCATATGCATGGATGGAAGTATGTATGTTTTGTTGAATGATTAGATTTTAAGTATTGATTCGCACAAACATTACCTTTTTTCTCGCTCCCTCTTTCTTTTTTTTCTTCTCTTCCCCGTGCGAGATAAAAAAAATGCACTTTTTTCTTTTTGCCGAACGGAATTAAAAAGAACAAAACGAAAAAGAAACGAAAACGATTCTCATCGAATCAATGTTTTACCGGCGATTGCGTGCAGCATCGATAAGCTTCGATAGGTCAAGACCTCCCGGTGTGTATGTAAACGGTTTTGGAGCTCCGGGACGATTAGCACTTTTAGCTAGAACAGCAGGCATATCGGAAGTTTCCTTGAAACAAAATAGAACAACATAGATTAACGATTCTATTGAATTGTTTCTACTGAAATTGTTAAATTCGGGTTGTAAACAGGTGCTGGAGGTATGTCGATTTGATCGTAATCATAGGACATCGATCGATTGAGTTGTCCAACTCTAATCATAATGAAATATATGAAATTATCAAAAACAATGAAAGGCTTTACTTAAGAACAGTCATATGTAGAGCATTTCCATAACGTTGAATGAGTTCAAGTGTATCTCGATGTGTCATTTGTGTGATATTCGTGCCGGCTATTTCGATTAATATGTCACCGGATTCGATTTTACCCTCGGCAGGCGAATTCGCTTGAATCTAGTCAATGAAAACAAAACAATTGAAGAGAAAAAATGCTATTACTATTTATTTGTTTGTCTGTTTGTTTTTAATTATGTTCGACAAAACACAAAAACATACTGATTGATTGAATAAATGAATTCTTTTTTGTTTTTTCTTGTTCTTTTTCACAATTGTTGAAACAAAAGAAAAAAAAACACTTACATGAGTGAGTACAAATGGTAATTCATCTTCGGAGCCACCTTGAAGACGAAAACCCCACGGAATACTCGCATCCAATCGAGTCAAAACGATTGTATGCATTTTCGTGCGTTTCAATGGAGGTCAATTAGCCAAAAATACATCAACTTTTTTCCTACACATGCTATCTCTTCTTTTTGCGCAGATATGAAAAGTGACAACGATGTTTCTTTTCTTGGAATAGCTACATATAGAGAGAGAAAATCTGAGAAGATAAATATATCTCTCTGTCTATGTTTTCTTCTTCGTCTATCGCTGAATGACAAAACCTCTGAAAGATTAATGATTCTCAGCAATTGTACCGTGTTTTTTTTCTCTCTTCTTTTTCGTTGATAAATATTGACATATCAATAAGTCATCGTTCTTATACATATTATTTTGTTCACATTTATTCCTAGAATAATTTCTTTCTCTAGATCACACACGCACACATACATAGAATTATATAGGAATTCTTCAGTAAAGAGAAAAAGAAAAAAAAACATGTGAAGAGAAGAACACAGACATTGAAAAATGAGAAACACAGAGAGAGAGCTCGTGCACAGGCAAGCATTTGACAATACAGAGAGAGAGAGAGTGAAAAAAATTGCACACAAACGTACATTGAACGACTGGACGCACAAAACAAGAGAGCGACCATCGAACGAGAAGAAAAAAAAGAAAAGAATAAATATGTAATATGAACAACGGAACGTTGTTGTTTTCGTCTAGATACACAGTGTAAGAAAAAACGAAGAGAAGAAGAGAACTATTATTTATTAGTTTCTAAATGGCTGGATACAGTATTATGAGATGGTTGTCGAGCACCGAATGTTTTAAGTACTTGACAGACATGATCATGTTGTTGAGATTCGGCTAGATCATATGCAGTTACATCTTGTTCTTCAAAACGAAATTGTTGATCAACATTAGCGCCACGTTCACAAAGAATTCGAACGGTATCAGCATGGCCCATTGCTGAAGCGATATGTAAACATGATAAACCACTCTGAAAAAATGAAGATCAAAGATGAAAATCGGTTGTTTCGATGGAAAATTATTCGTACTTTTTCAGTTCCATTGACATCCGCGCCGTGATCGATTAAATATTCGACAATATCTTGAAAACCTTTTGCACATGCGCAAAATAACGGCGTACGGCCGGCTGTTTCGCCTTTGCCTTCGATCTTATAATTAACATCAAGACCAGCTTCGACTAATAATCTCAAAATATCGAACGATCCCGATTCGGCTGCCACAATAAGTCCGTTGATCTTTCCATCATAGAGATTCTTCGCTTCGACATCATGTTGTGCACCATGTCGAATAAGTAACCGTGCTAATTCAACATTATTATGCTGACAAATGGCAAGAAATGGCGACGAACCACGTTCCGATGTCACATTTACATTGGCACCTGATTCAATCAAATGTCGAATGATATTCTCGTGATTTCTCATGCAAGCAATTAACAACGGCGTTTGATTTTCGATGTGTAAATCCCGAGCAACTTGTCCGGTCGGTGCTCGATTCACATCGGCGCCATGTCGAATGATCAATTCCACGACGTCCAAATGTCCTTCTTCAGTCGCCGTGTACAACGGTGTCGCGCCAGTCATTGTCACCGCATTGACATCGGCGCCATTCTCGATAAGATATTCACAGATTTCCAAGTGACCTTTCTTCGCCGCGCCGAATAACGGCGTTTGACCGGCGAGAAAGTTTTCTTCGGCAAGATCTCCGTGCGGCGTTATATTTACATTGGCACCTGCTTGTACAAGTGCTTCGACGAGATCACGATTGCCCGATTCAGCACAGAGGAGTAACGGCGACACACCGTATCGGTTTTGTACGTTGACTTGTGCGCCTTTTTCAATGAGAAATTTCACAACATCGACACGATCTTTGAGTGTAGCCATGAAAAGTGCGGTTTGTCCAGTGATATTTAAATTATCTGCATCAGGACCGCTCGGTGCAAAGTCAAGGTCCGCTCCGGCATCGACACACGCTTCGATAATGTCCAAATCACAAATTTCCGATGCTAGTAGAAACGGTGTCGAGCCTAATTTTGTGACGGCATTCGGATCGGCACCACGTTTCAACAATAATTTAACCACATCGAACTTTCGCGATTTCATTGCTGCATAAAGTGGCGTCCAACCGGTGATATTCAATTCATCAGCGAGATTTCCAAACGGTGCCACGCGTGTTTCAGCACCGGCATTCAACAACAATTCGACGACTTGCAGCATTCCTTTCTGTGCCGGTATCCAAAGAGCACTGACACCATAATGATTTTGAACACGTGGATTCGCACCACGATCGAGCAGATATTTGACAATATCGATTCGACCTTCTTTCGCTGCGCAGAATAACGGCGTTTGTCCACATAAATTCATAGCCAATGCGATATCGCCGCTCGGTGCTAATTCGAGATTGGCACCGGCTTGAACGAGTAACTTGACGCACTCGAAATAGCCTTGTTCGGCAGCGAGCATTAGTGCTGAGATGCCCGATTGATTCTGATGATTGGGATTGGCGTGATAAGCGAGCAGACGTTTGACACATTCGGGATGATTGTATTTAGTTGCGCCGATTAACGGTGTTGAACCGGCGATTTTATTGTCTTCGGCACGTTTACCTGATGGTGCTGAATCGACAGATGCATCGCGCTGTAATAATATATCAAGAATATCAGGCCATCCGACTTCAGCAACCATTAATAATGGTGTTATGCCGGATGATGATGCTTTGTTAACTTCAACTTCCGGACACGCTAATTCAAAGAAAGTAAATTTGACATGAAAAAGCTTCTTTTTTTTTTATCAGTTCTATTTTACCAGCGAGAATTTCTGTTATCGATTTGTGTTTTTTTCCAGCTGCTATACTCAGCGCTGTCAGACCATCGGCTTCTCGATAGCCCATGTTTAAAACTTCTTTTTTAGTTGTCAATGCTTTGCGTCGATCGAGTTCATCGAGAATATCTTTCAATCGTTTCAAATCGCCCGTTTGTGCGGCTGTAAATATATCTTGATGATATCGTTCGAGATCACCTTCGGCTTTACTTGCTTTCGTACCTGTACAACCCATTATATCTACGAAAAAAAAAGTGCAAAGAATAGAATTAACGTTTGACTTTCGTCATGTGTATAGGCATAATCGATGCAGAAGACAAACAACAAAGTTCTATCACAAAGACAATCGACATCTTAGGAGTAAAAACAACAGGATGAGTCAGCATATATATAGAAATCATTTTTAATGATTAAAAATTCATCGAAAGAAAATGTTTTGTTTTTCGATTTCGAAATAAAAATTCATGAGAACTGAATTTCAACTAAATTTTTCTTTCTTTTATTGATTTGCAATAAGTTTTCATTTTTTCTAAAAAAAAAGTACTTATCAATTAGATAGATGTCACTATTCGACACTCAATTGATATTTCATTGTTGTTTCAATGAGAGACCATAATGTACAAGTTGATTCATTGTTAGATCAATAAAATAAAGTTCATAAACATTTCGTAAAGTGCTGGATAAATGTCAGATATATTTCGTCTGTAACATAAGTGTCCAAAGACGATAACCACATGAATCGACAATTAATGTCATGACTTTTTCGGAACTATTATCATTCGAAATAAATCTTGTCCATGTAAAATTTATTGTTGATAATTGATAAACTGTTGCTAACAATTAACAATATAATTAATCCCAATTCATTTAAATCAGAATTTAATATCAAAGCAAGAAGAGATTGAGTTGGAGTATTCCGAAATGGATTCAATTGTTGCATTATTTTTATTAACTATGTTAAATCTTGTGATTCACTCATCGAATTCAAATAAAACGATTTCGATGATGATAATAGCGAAGATGAATTTTCAAAAAATACAATTAGACTATAGTGTTTGAGAAATCGTATCAAATGAACCAGACATTGAAATCATCGGTAAAAAGAAAAGTAAGAAAACATCATCGAGCATGATTTTTATCAAAATGAATAATAAGAAAGTATTTCTTTTGTTTTAATCAATTTTCTCGAGTGCTCTTGAACCATTGCACGTTTCTTTTCAAAGAAAAATGAATTACTGTCTACACTTGAGCTCTCAAGTCTTTCTCTTAGCACAACCCTGCTAACAGATTGCTCTGCTTTCGTACTCCTATAGTTACCTAGAAATCCAAACATTATAATTGAGTTTTTGATTTATGTTACTTTTCAACTTCCTTTCGGCGAAAATAAATTATTTACTAATTGATCGATTGAGATCGGAGAAATATGATTCAGAGGAAGAAAACAAATTTTTGTTCCCTTTAAAAAATATCATGCGTTTCGCTTGATTGACGTCAGTCATTATGAAAACGATTTATCAGTCAAAATATTTTGATAATTAATTTTAGTCTGATCCTGTTCGTTAGTAAGGTGCAAATATTTAATAGAGAAAAAACAAACGAACTGTCTGCATTGATTTACTTTCGTGACGAACACATCAATTGACGACTATTATGGGAGCTACATTAGTTTCTTTTGCGCCAAATGTTATCAGTAGGATTACGTCGATTGGTATTAGTCTAACTATTGTAGTAAGTATAATAGTTAGTACAATTGTTGTTGCAATGGTTGTGACACGAACTTCTTCAGGAGGTATTGTATATATTTTTTTCTTTTAAATCATTAACTTCCGAATTGTGCATTGTTTTTCTCTAGAATACACATTACAAACAACACAATCATTTATGAAAGTTGCTCTAGATCGTTTTATTACTGAAAATGAATTACCAGAATTTTATGATAAACGACAAACTCTGCATAGTCTAATTCGTAATATTGACCACACATTGCATGCAGCTTTTTCTCAATCTTTTGTTAAAATAATCGTTCATGATTTTACTCATCGACCTAAGATTATATTTGAAAACAATCAATCAAATATTCTCGACAGTGGATTACCATCGCTTGTTATCCTAAATGCTACGGCATACTTTGTTCAAAATTATACAAAAAATGATATTTATAATGCTATGAAAGATTTTTCTGAATGGGTTGTTCTTCGTGCAAAGAATGGTCGACCAAGTGGAGCTCTTGCACATATTTCTCTTTCCAACTCTATTTTTATGGGTACAATACCATGCGAGTATACAATTGGCGAAGTCAAAAGCTTTCCTCAGTATGATATATTGGAATATAGTACTCTTACACCAGCCAATAGTGTTCCACCACCATTTCCAAACCGAACTACTAATTCAAATATTCCTTCAACCACAAGAATCACTGTCACTCCAAATAATCCAACTGGTCATTCTCATTCGAATAGTGCCATTTCTAGTACACCATATAGTTTAGGCGCCACAAATGATCCTGATGTTAGTGGTACACTTTTGGATAATGATACATTGACTCCATCAGACGACACTACCGTCCCTATAGAACATCCTGATGCTGATACTACTGTCTTGGGTAATGACACATTCACTCTATCAGACGACACTACCATCCCTATAGAACATCATGATGCTAATACTAGTATCTTAGGTAATGATACATTGACTCCATCAGACGACACTACCATCCCTATAGAACATCATGATGCTAATACTACTATCTTGGATAATGACACATTCACTCCATCAGACGACACTACCATCCCCATAGAACATCCTGATGCGAATAGCACATCGTCGCATAATGATACATTCACTCCATCAGGGGACACTACCATCCCTATAGAACATCATGATGCTAATACTAGTATCTTGAGTAATGACACATTCACTCCATCAGACGACACTACCATCCCTATAGAACATCCTGATGCGAATAGCACATCGTCGCATAATAATACATCAACTCCATCAGATAATATTACTGATACGGTTGATAATGAGTCTACACTGCTTACAACATCTAGTGTTAACATGGCTAATTCTACTGAAAACATAAGTAAGTGAAACATAAAAAAGTTATTTTAAATATTTCGAATGATTTTAGTTGATTCAACTGAAACTCTTATGATGACTACTCAAATGGATGTATGTCAATCGTTAACACACATCAATGCAGTTATAACCATACAACGTTCAATTGCCAACAATGAGATATTAAGTTTCTATAATTCAACAGCTACATTTGAACATTTATCAACAAATCTTACTGCACTCATTATTCTACATTTCTCGGACAGATTTATTAAACTTGCTATAACAGACATTTCAGATGCACCATATCAAAGTTCAACTGAAGATGCTAATACAGTTTCAGTAACCATAACTAGTCAAATCTATTTTGGTCAACATTTAAAGAGAAATGCCATAGAAAATGTGTTAAATTCGTACTCACCACTATTAACATTGACAACGTCTACAGGTTCTTCAAAATCGGATCGTAGTCGAGTATCTTCTTTAAATTTAAACATTAGTTATCCTATTGATTTAATACAAGAACAAAGTTATTTCTATATGTGCTTTCCTATAACGTCAATATTTGTAAACCAAACAGTTCAATTAAATTCAACTAATTTCTGTCAAACTCAAACAGTTTACAAAGCTGATGTTAATATTGCAATAGAATTATTCGCTGATTCGTCGCTGTCCATATTTGTACCTAGTAATACGACTGCTCTTTATGAAATATTTCTTCGAAGTATCAACGAATATTTGATTTCGAATTATCCTCAATCATTCGTTCGTTTACTTCCAAGAACTTTCTTATTTCTAGTGCCTACATTCGGCCAATTAGCAACTACAATAACAACAATCACAAATATTATTGGAAGTATTTTCTTTACAGAATACTATTCGAGTCAAGAGATACTTGATGTTTTTGAAGATTATACAGTTACGCTCAATTTACGCAAATCAACTGCTAATTCAACATTTGTATACGGTTCGTTTTCTTCGAAAGATTCAAATATAACAGATACAACAAACAGTACATTATTGATTGAATCGACGAATTTATTTACTTGTTTACCAATTATTACAAAACATTAAAATAAATTGAATAAAAATAAATAAAATAACAAACGAAATTGTAGATAATTGATTTCCATTTGATGTTATTTCAGTTACTGAATAATCACGATAGGTTAAATAATATACGAATGTTGTTGTTGCTGGTGAACCATTTGTACAATAAGGTTTGGCACAATTTCTCATCACAGCATAGACACTATCATCATAAATCGATGATTGTCGTGTAACATACTGTCGTTTAGCAGGATTGATAGCTAATAGAAGAACAATAACAAAAAAAAGAAGAAATATTAAATTTTTATTTATTGTTTATATTACCGGGTTGTTCGGAAAGAAGCCAACCGAAAAGAGCGAGCATTGGTAAAAGTAGAAGAAGAAATGTTAATAACCAACAATAAAGTGGACAACCATAGAATAATTCACAGAAATAACATGATGGACATGCTGAAGCTAGACGACCTTGTGCGCAACATTTACAGCATCGATGAACTCGTGATTCTTGTGTCATAAGAAGAATATCACGATCACTATAGTGATTTGTTTGATAGGTTTTATTGCGTCGAAAACGATCGAAAAATGATCGACGAGTAGTCGGCTTTGATTCAACCACAACAACTAACATAAATTTTAAAAAATTCCTCCTGTCCGTTTTTTTTTTCGATTACCTTCAGGTTCAGCTCGAATTAATCTCGATGTTGTCGAATAGGTTTGATATGGTTGTTGAATAAAAACAGGACCTGTTCGTATTGGTTCTTCAAATGTTGTTGTTGTAACGCCCTGTGGACGAATAACTTTAACAGGTGATGTTCTTTCAGAATTATATGCCGAACGTGTTGTAGGTGGACGTTGGTTTCCATCGAGAAAAACAGATCTCGGAACTTTAGTCGGTTGATAGGCAGTCGATGTATTCCATTGTGGTTTCGGTTGCTCATAAGGCGGACCTGATATTACCGTTTCAATTGGTGCATTTCGATCACGAACACGTTGTAACGATCGAAGTAGAGCTGCGTTTGCCTACATATTCCATATATATACAGATCTTTAGATTAGGTTCGAAAACAAACTCACTGCTTGTGACGATGTCATAACGATGTTCCAAAAAGAAAATGAAATCGTTATTTTATGTTTTTTTTTCTCTCTTGTTTATTGTATATTTTGACAAAAAAAAAGTTATTAAAAACGCCACAGGAAAGAAAAAGAAAATTGAAATAAAATTAAAACTATCGATGGTAAATTCGATGGACTGTATGAATCGAAATAAGTTTCAATCGTAATAGGTAGTAATTGTTTGTTACAATGATTCGTATAACAACAATGAACACGACGATTTGGTATATTGATTTCGTCGCATTCACTTATACCACGAAGAATAAGTTTTTCTTCACGTGTTACAGGATTGTATGAATGATCACTCTAAAATTGAGATTTTGAAAGAAAAACGAAAGAAATCTCATTCTACTTGACAAGCATAACCAGGATCATAACTGGATGTATCAACGTCATTCTCATTACTTTCATCACCGGCATCGAGATTGAGTGGCAATTGACAATAATATCCAG
>Ga0209915_1002263_pt1 | contig 21425 bp, 22 predicted proteins | sample ThiBiot_750_plan_FD_183952 | JGI IMG/M metagenome (GOLD analysis project Ga0209915, IMG submission 183952) | Wastewater bioreactor microbial communities from Cape Town, South Africa - Thiocy_cont_750_plan (SPAdes) | ecosystem: Engineered > Bioreactor > Thiocyanate-remediating > Anaerobic-Aerobic... | reverse complement strand
TTTTTTTTTTTTTTTTTTTTTTTTTTTTTCTTCATGTCTCGAAATAGCACACTTCCCCAAGGCATAAGTGTGAGGATATCCAGTCTTCGAAATCGGCATCCTCACATTCAAGGGGATCAGGGTTTTCAAAGACCTCCCAGATGTTGGTTTCCTCAACAATGGGCAAGAAACAGTGGGTCGCATTAATATCATGCTTATCATCAAGCACACACTCACTCCCAATTCATCTCTGATCAGGTCTAAAACAGGGCGAACCCCCTCTCTCCGGTGTTATTTATCCTCTGCCTCATCTGGTTCTATCAATGTTTGACACATCTGTAGTAGAATAACTCGAGTTTACAAGCCTCCAATCCGCCCAGCAATCTCCTTTTTCCTTTGGAAGCTTCTGAACGGAGCTTGAATTTCACAACGCCAAGGAGACACCTTGCCCACTCTGTGACACAGTGGAATTGACAGCACACCTTTCTGAACAGAAAACACATGGCCACTGCCAAGTTCCAACCACAACAACACACCTCCTCCAGGCCTTCTTGCAAACCACGAACTTGGCCATCAACCCCCAGCTTGCCCTAAAACTCTGGTCGGCCTGGAAGCTATCCAGTGTAAAACAGCATAAAACTTTATCTCTTAGTGATGAAAGACTATACTTCCATATAGGGAAGAGCAAAAAAGAAATAAAAAGGGATTTGTAGTTACCTTATGGGGCCCGTCGTATACTTTTCAAAGAAATTTCCTCCCTCATTTTAGCTGACATACCAAAGGCGTCTTACCTTTGGTATGCGAGTCTTGTTTTGTATGGGAAAAACTGGTATTTTATTTCTTTCTCTGCACTCCGACACATTTGAGATTTCCTGTTTGTAGGACAGAGATCAGTACCTTACCACCTACATCCCCGTATTTTTTTTACCCCCACTTTTGTGTTGAAGTTCAGTGTTGCTAGGGGGGTAACACGCTAGTATATGCTGGGCCCCCCTTAAATAAAGTTCAACCTCCTGGAAAAACAAAAAAAAAAAAAAAATTTGTTTTGATCTGAAAAAGAAATGTTATATCTAGGCAACCAAAGTCAATACTAGTCAAAACTTAGTGGAAACTCAAAGTAGAACTTAAGTAAAGTTTTATTGTATTCTCTTTTTCCCCTTTCCTTTTTTCCTCCTTCTCTCCTTCTCTCCTTCCCTCTTTAGCTCTTTACCTCTGATTTTTTAACTTTATTTTAATTATTAAAAAAAACTTTTGGTTTTTTCTTGGAAATGGAGAGAGAGAAGGCCTCTGCTCTCCCTTCCCCTGCATCTAAAGCAGCCAAAACATACTTTGCAAACCTATGTTCCTTGCTCGGTCACGCTATTAACTTGGAACTTCCCAAGCCTGAGTTCCAAGTTTATATCCCAAGGCCAGCTTCAATCTCCTCTTTCAACGACTCAACTTTAGAGTCGGTGCTCGATCTTTTGAGATTTCCCGAGGATGATCTTGAGGGCTACGAACATCGATATGGGGGAAAGCTTCTCACCTTCACCTCTGAGGTGGCGGCCACAATTGTGGCGAAGCAATTCCCTGTCGATGTGGTTGTGGGAAAGAAGACACATCGTTTCCACACAGCTCCCCCCCCGGTCACTTTTTCCGGAGTCCGAGTTCGAGTGATGGGACTGCCACGCCCATTCTCCAACGACAACCTGCGCTTGTTAGGGCAGAGTCTGGCTCTTGCACCGACTCACCTGATCCACTCTGAGGTTCTCCGCTCAAGGAGAGGAAAAGCAACGGATAAGGGCCTCCTCATCTTTTCCGTTTGCCCCTTTTCACTACTGGTATCCAAGACTGCCACTATTGCGGGATGTGATATTCAGTTCCAGTTTCAGAGTCGAGACGCTCACTGCCACGTGTGCGAACACAATGGGCATTCCTCCGAGCATTGCTACCAATCCTACGAGCAAGGTCTCCCAACTATCTACTTCGACAAGGATGGTGTACCCTCCTTTTCTCCCCCCCCAAGATGAACCAGCTGACGGAGAGAAAGAAAAGGAGAAGGATAACACCCCCAAAGTCAAGAGCAACAATTCCAGTTCGCTCAAGGACTCCCCGGGTCCAGTTAGTACTCCGGCTGCAACTCGCCCCCCACCGAAGGGTAGGGGCAAAACCAAATAGATAGATCAATGACATCGTTCATCTTAGCCAACGCCAACGGCATACACAATACCAATGACTTTCCAGACAAACCCCAGCGCATTTTCCAACACCTCCTCAATTCCACAGCCGACTTCGCAATCATTACTGAAACGCATGCAACGGCCTCCGAGAATCCTTGGGCAACTGTTCATCATGCCCACTTCTCCTCTTTCTCAGCCAAGCAGAGAGGGTGCGCCATTGTACCCTTGAAAAAGGGAGTTTCCATATCGGAGGTGACCACAGACCCAAAAGGTCGCTTCATCATCGCCACAGTCAACACCAACCATGCACCACCTGTGACAGTGTGCGGAGTGTATGCTCCGAACGACAACCAAGCCTCCTTTATTGAGGAGGTGCTGGAAGTCATTCCTGCACATTGCTCGCTTATTACGGGGGACTTTAATATTGTCACCCGCCTCGCGGATAGATCTCCATCCAAGGATCTCTCTGAGGAATCAATCCGCTTCCTCAATGCTGTCACTCGCGCTGGTTTCCACGACTTGGCCCATCAAAACTCTCCCCATACTTTCATACATCGAAATAGAAGGTACACGGCCAGACTCGACAGGTGTTTGGTCAAGAAGTCCTCACAATACTCTGCATGCATCTCCTCCCTCCACCGATACCCTTCCTCTCACCGAAACATCTCAGACCACATCCCAATCATTTTCCACCTTCTCCTCCCCGAACCGATCCCAAGGGGATCACCTTTCTGGCGCCTCAACATCAGGCGCCTGAACGAGAACTCAGCATTGGCTCTAACAGAGGTGTTGCACTCTCGCTTCATCTCCCATTCGGCAGTACTCCCACAATGGGAATCCATCAAACGGCAAGTTCGAGATTTCTTCTCAAGGCGCGACAGAGGGTTGGCAGACCAAGGGATTGGGTTCCCAGGCGAACACCCCATCCCCGTCTCTCCTGACCCCATCAAGGACGCATTTGAGAAGAGACTTCTACTTGGTAGGATCAAAGCGGACACAGCCAGAGAACTTCCAACGCCACTTCTGAGCTCGCTGATCGATTATAACATCACCAGCAACCACATCCCGGCTGTCAAGTCTCCTAGTGGAGACTTGGACTCCTCACAGTCAGGGATATCGAACACATTCCGCCAATGGTTCGAATCTACTTTCACACCCAAACCCTCTACCCTCACACCGCTGCACCGACATGTGCCCTCGCTCCCACAGAGCTCCATCAGGGCACTCAACATCCCCATCACCGCACAGGACATTGTAGCTGCAGCCTCCCACACCAAAAAACACTCAGCACCGGGTGTGGACGGTATCCCCTACATCGTTTACGCGAAGGTGCCATACCTGGCAGATCTTCTTGCCAGATTAATAGAGGAAGCACTCCATTCAGGATCATTCCCACCCTCCTGGGCAGAGACTATAATCAGGCCTATCCTGAAGCCAGGACAAGACCCCACACTTCCGAAATCATATCGGCCAATTGCACTGATCTGTTGTGATTGGAAGCTGTTCACTCTGATATTGGCACATAGGATTAGACCTGACCTCCCACAGATGTTCCCGACGCATCAAACAGGCTTCATTCCAGGAAGATCAACACACCTGGCAGCACTGCGACTCCTCACCATCCTCGACTCGACTTTAGAGTCAGTCCCGACACTGCTCGATTGCGAAAAAGCGTACGATCGAGTCTCTCACGAGTGGCTCAGGTACTGTGTATACAAGGCTGGATTCCCCTCCAACATCTCACAGCTTCTTCTTGGAATCTGCGAGGCAACACAAGGACGTGTCATCACCAACAACCGACTTTCTCGAGGATTCTTGATTCGCTCCGGCATCAGACAAGGAGACCCCATCGCACCCCTGCTCTTCATCATCACATTAGAACCACTGCTGGTGGAACTAGAACTACGAGGGTTCCAGGTGCAAGCACACTGTGATGATACCGCAGTAGTTCTACCCTCCAGTAGGATAACGGATCTGTTGGACACTCTCACACTCTATGAACGTGCATCAGGAGCCAAGCTGAATGAAGGGAAAACTGTTATTCTCTCTTCAGAACGCATATCCGACTGCCCTTTCGAACAAAGCACACAACCAGAAAGATATCTCGGTTTCTACATCTCCCCCCGAAAGAAACTCATTGTGCCGGAATTCATTGTAGACGAATGCATCAACATGATGACTCGCTGCAAACGTCTCCCTCTCTCACTGGCTGGCCGCATGACGGTTCTCTCCTCATACATCAGGCCCAAGCTGCTGTACAGACTTGCGATTTCAGTCTGTCCACGCCTTGACAGCTACATCAAGGCAGAGAGATGGTTTCTATCCAGCTCCAAACCCTTCGACAGAGAAACCAGAACGATCCCACTGTTCTCCGACACCAAGCTCCGACACCCTGCATTCTTCTTCAGGATGCACCCTTTGGATCTCACAGTGAAGATAAGGAGAGCATCAACCCTCATTTCTGCAATCAGATCGATGAAAGCAGAAACAGATCTTTCATACATGCTCTTAAACAACACACCTGAAGCCAGACTCCCACCACCTGCATGGAGACAACTGCGGGAAGCCTTCTTTGACTTGCTTCCACTTCTTGATATCCCGAGGCGGAGAGTAAACAAACAGGGGAACCCTGACCACAAGGGGAAGTTCTCTAATTGTGAGCAAAAAGGATCTTGACAAGATCGACCCTGCATCCATCCAACACAGGGTTTGGATCTCTCTCAATGCAGAAGCTCTTCCGCTCTCCTCAGTGCAGGAGGAATACTTCCACACCTACAAATCAGAGCCAAGAAAACTCTTTTGGTGGCTGGCCACCTCCAAGATTCATCCGAACATCTTGTCGTTTGAATGGCGAGTCCTCCACCACAGACTCTTTCTGCACCTGCTTCCAAGGTGCTCACTGTGCGATACACCAACCCCAAATATGGAACACTTATTCGACAAATGCAAAGGGATTGCAGCTCTCCACCCCAATTCAGCACCACCACTCACATCCCTCCTCCAACCTCCATACTCAAACACACAAACAACCTTTGCCCTCATCACATGTTGGGCACCACTACCATTCAGGTCGAATACGGACTGTTCTGCGAGAATGTTCGTATTCTGGGCTATTTTAAATAGGGAATTTCCCAGAATAAGTCTACCATTCTCCAGAACGTTCGTGTTCTTCCCGAATGCGAACGGTGCCCGTTGGGCTATTTGGAAAACCACTTGGAATTCAGTATACTGTGGCCGAAGATCAAACAATGTCAATGCGAAGTCAATGAAAAGGATAATTGAAGAAGAGACCCATAGGATGGAGTTGGCCCAAAACCCTTCCCCTTTCATGTCTTTGTTAATAATTAAACAAAAAAAAAAAAAAAAGAGGATCCTTGGTAAAAAAAAAAACAACAAATAAAACCTTTATGATACAAACCCGCTGATACTAGGTACTCTTGCTGCTCTTGGTGATTTCCCCACCCGAAATACCCTCTCCCCCTTTACGACCGCAGACTCTCTATTGAACCCACCAATGCCAACTCCCAGTTTGCTGTTCTCCCATTGGTACCATTGTATCTGTTTTGGCTTCGCGGTTGTAGATGATAAGGATTCGGCGAGAGTTTTTTGTGTAGTGTTGGTCTCTACTTCTTTTTCTTCTGTTGTCGTGTTTTGTTTACGAGTCTGTGATGACTCTCCAGGACGGGAAGTCTTCTTTTCGGCATGTGGTCGTCCTTTTGTTTGCTTTCGTTTATTGGTTTTTCGCTGTTGTTGTTTGGTCTTTGTTCCTCGAGTTCTCTGTGGCTCCTCTTCTCTTCTATCTTCTCTACCACTCTTCGAAGAGGAGTGATTTATGCCAGATGGCGAGTTGTCTTGCTCCTTTACACCAGGGCAAACACTACTGCGACTTTCCTCATTCATCCGTTGCTGCATGATGGTTCTTATTTCATCGAACTCAACCTTGCAGGACTTGTCGGTCATGTAGAGATAGCGCATGTGAGAGATCATCTTCTCTACTGTTTCAAATTCACGTGTCTCGATGAATATATCCACCACTATCCGGACAATAGGCAACATACCTTTTTTTTTTTTTTTTTTTGTTGTTGTTTTGTTTTGGGAACCAAAAGGTTAGCCACACTTTCCACAAATCCGCTCCATACATACTAAAGGTTACGTGGAATCGCCACTCATTACAATTAGTATTCTCTGCAAACTTATGAGCCCATTGCAGTGCCAACAGTCGGGCTCTAAGATTCCAATAAACCTTTTTTTTTTTGGCATAATGCTGTCATGATTGGGGATAGACAACAGTGAGAGCTCTTACCGAAGCACGCAAGCCATAGAGGGATTGGATGTGGATGAGGTAGACTATAGTGGCGAACGAGCCTCGCGCTTCTTCTAGTTCGTCCTCGAGATTTTGCAATACACGCAGCAAGCGCAGGTTTGACTGTGTTTGTTCTAGAAAGTATGCCATCCAAGTTGTAGTGCAGCTAGCAAGGCAAAGCAGGCCGCTTACCTTCATAGGTTTTCTGTTTGCTCAAACTCAAAATTGTGAAGCAGCTGAAATATACACGGCTGAGCGAGTTAATCTTGTCCATCGTTGAATAGGGCATCGGCCCGGTGAATCCCATCTCGTTAGTGTTTACATAGGGTGGGAGTGCCAAGGTTCTCTGGTATTCTGCCACCAGATCCAGCCGAGACTCTGGCGTGCTCTCTGGCAAAAGCCCTTTCCACCACATCCCACGCAGATAAACTTGGCTGTGTTGTTGTTGTTGGTGATGGTGTTGTGTGTTTAATGATTAGGATTGGGGAGGGTGATACAAGATTGCGGGGGCATACGAATTACGATAATACGTACCTATTATGTGCTCCGATTTGTTTACAAATACTACTTGCCAATATCAAGTAGTAACCCCCACGCACCCAATCACCTTCCCCAAAGGATGAGATGGCCAACGCTGTTAATCCCTTGGCAACCGCATACGAACTACTGTCAAATAGACCACTAGCTATTCGTCGTGCCTGTAGGTGGGATTAGACTCTCAGTCCTACGGAGGAATACCAACAAAAAAAAAAAAAGGGACTTGATCAAGTCACCTTGTAAAGATATTCCTCCGAAGTAGAGAGATCGCCACATTGTTTCGCTCCTATGCATTGATTGTTTTTTTTTAATTTTTTAAAATACAGATAAAGAAGCGGGGATTAGCGTTTACCCAAAGCGAGTGCGACGTAAAAATTGAAGAGGAGGGTGTCGTCGCTCTCCGAGTGGCAGGAGTCCTCGAGGCTGAAGAGCTCTCTGGTGCAGTTCCGATCCAGGACCTGTATCCAAACGGGAGCGATACAATACACACAGTCCCCATAGGCCTCGAGATAATTCTGTAACAGCACCGCTTTGTACAATCCAGCTTCCTCCGGAGGCATGTGCGCTGCTTTCACGGCCACAAGATCTTGGCACACCAATGGAGACTCGCTGTCCATCCGATCGACCTCTTCCTCTTCCTCATCTTTTTGTTTTGTATTTTCTTTTTCTTGTTCTTGTGCTTCTTCTGATTTTCTCCCCAGTACTCCTGGAGTGGTGGAGAGGAATGCGTCCTCGGTGAAATCCCATGTCGCTGACCGCGAGGATCCGTTTGTGTGTGCGGGTTGGGTGCCACCACCAGCCTGAAGGATGCCCAGAGGAAAATTCAAAACCCGGCCATCCATTACGATTGCCAAACAAATCGAAGAGGTAATAGCGCGAGACAATCGGGTAGGTTATTTATTTTCCCCCGTTGTTCTGCACAACCCTCCTTCCTGCCTTTTTTTTTTTCTGGCGAAAAAATATTAAAAAACCACGCTAGCTTCCCGGTTTTATCCAGGAACTAACCCCTTAGCGCGGGAAAATTTATCAGAAAAGGAACGGAAGCCGAGTTTACACATAGGGTCGCGTTGTGGAGGCGGTGATAGGGACATATGTGAAGTTGGGGGGGGGGGAAGAAAGGAGGAATAAAGGTTCCACCATCATCAGTGGTTGCGTGATGTAATTTGTGATGTTGCTCTGCGAGTGTTGCGTGTGGCCCTGATGCCGGAGATGTTGCGCTTGCCGTGGTAGAGGCGCGTAGGCCAGATGGCTGCCCACGAAATTGTCGATGGTCGCTTCCTCCCGATAGATCAGTTCGTCGGGAGCGCCTTGCGCCTCCGGGGATGGGGGCAGGTGGGCAGGTCGGAAGTCCCGGTAGTCATCGCTGCACGGCCTGCGGCCGCAAGGGAGCTCTTTGCCGTCCTGCCCGTGCAACTTGGTCAAATCGATCAGAAGCGCGGCGAGCTCGACCTCTCGCAGGGCCTCCTCCCGCTGCAGCTGCAGGTCGTGCAGCCGCTGTCGCAGCAACGCCGCACGGACCCCATGGGGAGCGTTCCTGAGCTTCTCGTTCTCGGTCTTCTCGCGGAGCTCCTTGCCCGCATTTCTCTGCGTTGAGCTCGCCGCCTCCATCAAACCGGGACCACGGGCCCACCCTTTCTCCGGCTCGCTGTCTTCCTCGAGGGCGTGGCGGTTGGCGTCTCCTTCCGCCGGCGAAGACACTCCCCTGGAGCGCAAGTTGTAACCGTGCACGAGGTGGTCGTGGTTGCCGGCGTTGCGGCCGTTGGTAACATTGTCCATGGCAGTCGGTCCGAGAGCGTATCTATTGGCATCAACCCTCCTTGTCGTGCTGTCCGGCGTGAGGGATGAGGCCGGGTCCATCACATCGGCAGGCACTTGTTGATGCTGTCCCGCTATGAGAGTGGCGGCGACGGCAGTGGCCAACCCGTCTCCAAGAGCCCAGCGAGGTCCCTCCCGATCATCTGTTGAGCCAACCGGGAGAAGGGGTCTTGGTTCTAGGAGGGTATCCTGACCCGACCGATTTTTCCCTCTTCGAGGAGGGGCGTCGCATCCGGGCCCAGTGCCACCTATGTTGCCTCTTTGCAACGCCGTCGTCTTTTCTTTTTTTTTGGGCCGCCCTCTTCTCTTCTGCTTTACATCTTTGCAGTGTGCCTTTTCGGGATGGATAAAACTTCTCAGCATGCTTCTCACAGCATTAATAAAAAAAAAAAAAGAGAGAGGAAGCAGAGAGTAGAAACCAATAATAAAGCAAGAGAGGGGAGGAGAGAGAGAGGGGGGGGAAAACAAGCCTGATTGCCGAAGGAGATACAACGTGCGCAAGGCCGTGCGCCATCACATGCCTTGTGGCCCATCTTGCAGGGCGCACAGGCGATGCCGTACACGCCCTGTCCTGCACCTTTTTTTCGTTTTCGTTGGCTGTTGCACATAGATTTCCTCCTGTTGATTCTACAGCCGCAACCTGCGCGTTGGTTGTCTGTGAGTTATTCGTTCTGCCCAAAACCAACCGTTCCTCTGCTCACGCCATGAGTGAAGGTTGGTGATCACCTGAGCTATTGCAACAAAAAAAAAAAAAAAAGTCCTGTTCTTGCAAGAATTTGACTGTGCAGCACAAACATGGCCTGTACATGGGTGTTGGTTGTGTGCTGGGCTATAGCTATCACTCTCATGGGAAGGGCGAGGGGAGCTCCGGAACAGGCCTTTTCGAGCGAAGCCTTTGCGGACACCATCTGCGTGAACACCCACTTCCATTTCTCTGGGACTCCGTATTACAACAGCCCGTTTGAGGTGGTGCGGTTGCTTGGTGAAGCGGGGATCTACAACCTCCGAGATGACAGCAGCAACGACAACATCACCCTGGTCCTGTCCGCGAGCGGGATCAAACTCAACTGGCAGTACTTTCCGGAGGGTTCATACGATTTCGTGACCTCCGATCTCGTGGGCTTCCTCGACTCCCTCAAAGGGCTGGTCCAAGCGGGCGCATTGGTGGATGCTGTTCTGGGACCCAACGAACCGAATGGCTACTGGCTCCAATATAATGAGGTTTCGCTCACTCACACACACACACACACACACACACACACACACACACAGCTTGTCGGAGTAGTGCCTTTGCAAGAACGTCGTCCATTGGTGGTTGCGGGTTCAACACTGACATGATTCGAATTGACACACCGCACAGAGAGCAAGACCAAGCATTGCGACGCAACCATTTCATCGAGGTCGTGGTTTGGATCTTGCGCCAAAAAGACTCACACAGGTGGGAGCAACAATAGGTAGAACTCTTGTCGTCATCTGTCTCCTGAGGAAAGCCTGAGAAAAATGAGTTTTTCTGCAATGGCAAAGAGGAACCTCTCTCCCGAGCAGCAACAACAAAAGGCAAGAAGAGCATGCCAAGCGCAGCAAACATACACGACAACACTAACCAGCACAAGCCCTGAGCGATCTGCAAACGCGCAAAAAATCAAAAATACAACGCCGGTCATCCTCTTCACCCGTTCACCAAAGACTTTGTTTGTTTTTTGGATCCGGGCCAGAATCTTCAAGCAGCGGTGTAGGATTCTCAAGGTCGTTGACGGCACGCTGAGCTGTGAGCTGCATGGCGTACACCCTTTCTAGATTCTAGAAAATTCATCCATCAACTCACCGATATTTAAAAAGATCCCTAATGAAAAAGAGCCCTCTGTATGCACTCCTGCAAAAGATTAACTAGCCAAGCCCAGAAGTAAACTAGCTATTTATAGGAAAGGTACACCAGCCTTCTGGCTGTTCCGTTGTATGAAAGGGACACATTTTGAAACATCTGCTTCAAACATACCAATGCCGTTTTCAGAGGGCTCTTTTTTATTAGGGATCTTTTTAATTACCGGTGAGTTATCCATCAAAACGAGGAGGAAAATTCTACAACACAAGAGGTACCTCGGCGCTGCAGGTTTCGATTTTTTCTGTGCATCTCTTCTTCATGTTCGGTTATCTCCTGTTCACGAGCGCGGATTTTTTCTTCGGGTTTTCGGATCTCCTCTTGCTTTAAGGCATGGGAGGGACGAACCTTGTGCGAAATGGGTTTTAATCAACAACAACAACAACAACAACAACAACAACAACAACAAGATCAAACAAGGATGAGGAGAGGTTAGTTGTTTAAGTTGAGAAAGGGATATTAGAGGAAGACGTTGTTGCCTTGGATCGTCTGATGCACACCGGTGGAACCGTTTTCAACATTCTCGTCGTTGGCATTCAAAGGATCCGAAATAGTGCACGCTTCGACATGATAGGCTGCGAGTGCTGGCGCTTGCTGCTGAAGAGCTCAACAGGAAAAATGAAAAAGAGCGTCGGGAAAGTAGCCGTTTGCTTTGAAGTTCCAAGCTGGACACGCTGGACACGATGGACACGCAGTTTTTGGCAAGCCGTCTCTGAGAGAGGAGAGAAGGAAGGCGATGAAGGTGGGCCGATTCATTGCTAAAGAGCAAAGTCGAGCTACTCCTGTAAGGAGCACTACGCCGGAAGGCCGAAATATAGAGGTAATCCAAATCATGCTCGCACAGCTTAACAAAAGACATTTGTTTTTTTTTGGTGCTGTTGCCTCTACCCGCCGCTTACAACAAGATTCCCTCTCTCATCCCTCTTACCTTACCTCGAGCAGTCTCGACCCCAAGGAGACCCAAAGCAAGCTGTCCTCGGAACGGCTTAGACCCTGAGGGTTGTGAATCTACAACATGGAGAAAAATCACTTTGGTTTTCTTTTCTGGATCAATTAAAGAAGAGATTCATCACTGCTTGGATTTGAAGGGTCTCGTCCACCGCGGAAAGAGAAAGCAAACGCTATCGATTGGTAACCAAATGATATCGCGAAGGATACCTCGCCTTTTCTTCTTGTTGGAATATGGGTCTTGAGAAAGAGCTTGTACACCGAAGCGCCCAGACGACGGAACTCATCCACATTATCGGCTGTGCCACCTTGGGAGCGCAGATGATTTTATATCGTCTTTTTCACCCGACCGAGACATCTTTCTTCTCCCCCTTACTTCAGGTTTGTATAGTTCTCTTTTTGGGTATATGGGAAAAGACCTGTACCAGAAGACATGTATTATTCAAGAGACTTACACCAAGCCTAAGCTTCGAACAGTGAAACGTAAATGCCACATGCTGCACAAGGTTGTTTGAGGTAGGTGTTTTTTTTCTTGTTCAGTTTTTGTCTACCATCACCCTGCTCAATCATGTTTTGCCGCTCCCTCTTCCATAGGTTTGGTGGCACATTCTTCTTCCTCTCTCAAAATGTATTCCATCATCTCGTTTGCCAGCCGCTCGTCCGCATCGGACACATTGAAGGAGTTGCCTTGTTGAGTCAGCTCGACCTCGATGAACCTGTCCTTGAGGGCGTTGAAGGATTCGTCTTCACAATTGGCCCCTAAGGGATAATATCTCGCCAGCGGGAAGTTGGAGATGACGATGGTGGGAACGATGCGGGTCTTCCTCATGTGCGTACCTCCCGGCACCTGCATGAGCATGTTCTTCGAGCCCAGGAACTCGTTCATCCAGATGATCGACTTCTGGCCTTTGAAGTCATCCATGATGCACAGGTCGTAGTCATCCCTCCATGGCATGTTCTGGAGCTCGTCCTTGGTGAGCATATAGCAGTGGAGCCTCTCTTTGAGGGGGTTGATGAGACGCGTGGTCTTTCCGAGTCGGGTGTTCCCGTGCACAAAGAGGTGCCTCGGTCTTCCGATGTGGTGAGAGGGTTGACGGATCATGAAATTCAGCCAGCGGATGACCTTGAGCCAGCTCGGCCCCCATTCTTTGGTCTCTTGCAGCACAGTCCACTTGGTGTTCTTCTTCTTGTCCGCCTCTCTGGCTTCATGTACATACTCCATGAAATCCTGCACCTGCTTGCTCCGTTCCATGAAGTAACCCGGCTCCTCTTTCGCGATGTTGTAGGGCTTGCTGTAGTCTTCCTCGATGATCTTGGTTGCGATGTCATCCCGTTTGGTCTTCTTCCTGCAACTATCCACATGTTTAACAGAAGCAGGAGTGTTCTCCAACATCCATGCCCGGCAGTCCCAGTCGATCGGCCAATCGAGGAATTCGCCTCCCTTGGTCACATAGCGTAGCATGTAGAATTGGTGCTTCTTCACATTGCCCTTCTTCATCACCGCTAGGTTTCCGTGCTTCTCGGGGAAGACCTTGTCAAAAGTCGTAGGGTAGCAGGTGAAGCACTTGGCAAATTTCATCCAACAATGGATGTGCTCCCACTCTCCGTCGGAGTGCCTCTCCTTTGCGATGGTGAACGAATCAAACCTGTCGCCTATGCCCTCCACGGTCAGGTCGTGCCACCTCTGCAAACTCACATCCTTCAGGTGGGGGATTGTGTAGATCCCTTGTTGGAAGGAGATCTTCCTATCTCGTCCTCCCACTTTGTTCCAATCCACCATGGTTGAGACCTGCCAGACTTCTGGCCCTTTGTCCTCTCCAACTGCCACCAAGTCTTGATGTTGGACATCCACATCAGCCACCCTCTTCCGCTTTGCACTGTCTTCCATCTTCACACTGTTTCACTAAAGAGAATAAAAACTGCCTCAGAAAATAAAAACCAAAAAAAACAAAAAATTGGGTTGAAGGTTCTGCAGGGATGTTCACGTAAGTATTGCATCCTGGAATCAACGCACAATGCGCGAGGTCGCTTCATTTATCCTGGGCAACTCAACAAGCTGGATGACAGGGTGTGTGACCACGCAAGGCTGAACAGCCACGCTACGCTCGTGCTATCCGTGTCCTTTTCTCACACTCCCCGTTATTCTCGGAATCGCCAAGATGGCGCGCTTTTGATGTTGTGCTCTTTACCCTGAAAAGGATATAGCATGGTATTTTTTTTTTTGTTTGGAGAATATGATTTGGTTTATTGTTGTATGACAATGTGGGTGGCAAGTATCGCAGAAGTGCAAACAAAAGGGTAGCCACCTTAGTTGGGTGGGTTTGGATTGCCTGGTCATAACCATAGACAGCCATTCAGTAGTTCTCTGATAGCAAGAGTGGGCATGAGCAAACGATAAGAGAGGGGTTCATTTAGGTGGAATAAAATTTTGTTTTGTGCTTTTCAATACTGTCTCTAGCGCTCTTGTGATGGGTGTTGGTTGGTGAGGGGGGGGGCGAAGAAAAGGAGCCAAGTAAGTGCAGGACGCGTAAGTGGTGCCCGTTACTGGGCCATGAAATGATCAAAGGACGTCTTCCTGTGGCAGTATAGATACGGACTCAAAAGGGTAGAGTGCGATTGAGCAGCCGAAGGGAGAATGCTTTGACTTTTTGGTTTGAGTTTCCTCGGCGGTTACTGAAAAACTGGAAGATTTCTACAAAAGAATCGCTTTTTTTAGTTTTTTTTTTTTTCCCTCCTTTTTACTCCTTCGTTTTCTTAAAATTGGGTCAGCTCTATGCCCTGTTTCTCCTTCTCTGCTTCCTTCCTGTCTCCATCAGTTTCGTCTTCAGTTTCGATTTCCTTTCTCCTCTTGCTGCTTTTCCTTTTGAATCGGCGCCATTCTCTTTTTTCCTCACGTTGTTTCTTCTTGACTCTTTTCTTTCTGGGTACCAATTCCTTCTTCTGTCGATAGTCTACGTTCGCTGTGGCACTGTTCACGTCATGTGTGCCATTAGCGTCATGACTTTCTCCATCAACGGCTTTGGCTACTTCCACATCCTCATCTCCATCGCCGGTGAAACTTTCTTTTTCTTCTTCTTCTTCTTCTTCACCGCTACGTGATCTTTCTCTCCATAAATCGAAACGCTGCAGGACCGCAGCCACCCAATCATTGATATGATTCTTGGTGTCGTCATATGGATAGCTATTTGATTTGAAAGAGAGTGAAGGGAGGGAGAGTTATTTAGTATATACGAATCATGAGAAAGATAAATCAACTGCACTTACACATCCTGCTGCTGCATCCTTTCCAATCTCTTCTCCATCGCTTGCTCAAGCTCTTTCCTCACGCTTTTGTTAACTCGCCATAACAACCAGGTGAACGGTACCGCGGTCAAGCCATGCACCACCACGCTGAATACCACCAGTTGCGTCACCACGCCCCAAAGCAGGTCCATGTCAAGGGCGTCCCCAATCTTGGCTCGCGCGGTGGCTGCATAATAGATGGCGGCTACCCCAACAGGACCGAACCAGCCAAGAAAAAGGGCCTCCTTCCAATTGCCAACATGGGGCTTCAGCAGGCGATGGAAAGCCATGACAAAAGGCAGCCGTTTGAAGAACATCAGGGCTACGCACAGCACAGGTCCTCTCCAACCGAGGATAGCCCACTGATCAAAGGGAAGATCCAGTCCGAATATGAGAAAGAAAGCCAGAGTCACCACAAAATTGAGCATCTCTTGAACCTGCAGTTCATGGATACGTTGATCTTCACGAATGACATCTCCAAAGGCTAAGTAGACGCGTTAAAAAAAACCAAAAAAAAAAAAACACACAAAAAAAAAAAAAATAATTGTTGTTGCATGATACCCACCAATTCCAGCAGCAAAGACGGAAAATACTTCATCCATATCCAAGATACGAGCAATGCCCAGTACCAGAAAAGTAAGCCCCGTGCTGAATGTGAAGTAATTGTTCTTGTCGATGAGGTTGTACCACTCCGATATCAATAAGAGGAAGCCCGATCCATAGCCCAACAGGAAGCCCAACATCAACCCTCCAACGACATCATACAGCCAGATCGTCAAAAACCAATGCATCATCGAACCACCTGAAAAAATTGCAGCAGTTTGCATATTGGTATGGGACCTTGAAGAGGTCTTTAGGTACCACTCGAGGTGTTGGTTAGCACCGATACGGTGAGATACACGAAAGGAAATCCTAAACCGTCATTTGCTCCTGACTCCGCAGTGAGCACATCCCTGAAGCCCTGTCGTAGCCGTCTTTCGGAAAAAGGTCCAGAAACTATCGAAGCGGCAACTACTGGATCTTATTTTTTTTTTATTTTTTTTTTTTTGTGTGTTTCCCGCAAAGAGAAAAGACAGGGCGGAGAGGGAGAGCAAAAAGAAAATGTGAGCGGGCAGGCGGAGAAAGAAAAAAACCCCCCCTAAAAGGGTTGACTCACCAGTGGGTGCAACAAATTCACCAACCAAGAAGCCTACGTTGACCCCCATACCGAGGATACCCCATGCGATAAGGCCAGAGAAGGCGAACGTGAGCGTCATGACAGGAACAAGCAATATGAAGAGGACTCTCCATGTCTTGATGTAGTAAAAATCGGGAGATTGTAGGGCGGTAGTCATCAGCTGGATGGCAAGGGTGAAACGTGCAACCTGAGCGAGGAGAGCGATGGTATCCGTTCCCACCAGCCAGGTCCCCGGCTCTATCACCGAGTAGATCGAAAAGCTGTTGCCCAACATCACGCCCACCAGCACCGCCACACCAATCTCGGTGAGGAACAGATATTCTCTGAGGAATTTGTCCAGCAGTCCAAAACAGAGCACAATTGCACCGATCGCTGTGTATAGGATATAGCCATCTGAGGTATCTGGCCAACCCATAGCTTCCCCCTTCTTCTTTGGGCTTCTTCAATAAAGTTAGTATTTTTTTTTTTTTGTCAGTGAAGTCCTTCACGCAAGGAAAATTTCGAATTCGAACAGAGTTGCCATACACGTGCCACCAGGGAGGAGGATATATAAAGGAGTCAAGAGGGGAGAATCATTCAGCATTTGAATTTGAAAGAGGCTCAGACCAGAGCCCTTTGTCATCACCCAGTGGAATAAACGCGCGGCGTCTTTTTGCCCACCCACCAACCACTAACAATGGAGGGACGGGAGGATTGAAGCGGCCGGTCCCCAGTCGCAGAGAAGGAGAAGGCTTCAGGAGGAACCGAGAACTCTGTGAAGAGGACGGGATCTGCTGGGCCTTCTTCCTTCCCTGCTACTGGTACCCCGCCTGGACGCCCTTTTCTAAGCCCAATCTGTAAATAGGATTCTCGCGTCGACGAAAGAAGAGACAATTTTCTTTTTTTTTTTCGTTTAAAACTGAAAATTCTGGGAATCGCAGCAACAACAAATTCCTTGGGGGGGGGCGTGTTCAAGAAGATACAGCAGACGGTGGAGGCATGCTGCGTCAACAAGTGGTGATCATATGTGGAGTGATTCTTGGTGTGATATTTTTGGAGTTCCTTGGTTTCCTTGTCTTGTGTCGCGTTGCTGTTTTGCTTTACAACTTGCTAGAGGACCACGGAGAAATGGAAGAACATGGTGGCGCATTTGGATAGATCACAACGCTTGTTTTTGCTATTGTACATCATCTTGGGGGGGGGTCAGTTATTGTATTTGTATTTTGCCAAGCACAAAACAAAGAGGCCCTTTGGTTCAAAAAAAAAAAAAAAAAAAAAAACACTAGGCATCGTGCTGTGTACGATACACAACTTCACTTTTACTTAGGTGCACAGTACAAAGAAAGTACCCCTTCCCCATGCTGAGGTGTTGTTTCCTACCGAAATCGTAGCAATAGTGTCACACACACACACACCACTCTCTCTCGCAGTTTAGGCACAAAAGAATTCTCCTTCGGATGGAGCTCAAGCGGAAGCAAGCAAGACGCCCATACGGCACGACATGCACGGCGTGCAGGAGAGCTCACAAGAAATGTGACATGGAGGACAGTCTTTTGCTCGTTGCGTCTCCCTCTGTTCATAGGTGCATCCCAGTATAAATTTATCCTTCTTGCTGACAAAAAACAATGGCAAAAATTTTGAGCAATTTGTAATCCCAAATGGTCAGAGCTAATGGTCCACAACTACCTCGTAGCCGAAAGTTATTTATTTTTTTTTGAACACTACCATAATTATCCCACATGCTTGGGACACCTTCAAGTAAAGCTTACTGGACGCAAACAATTTGGTGAGTTCCCCATACTAACAGCAAGCTTGAAGAAGTCCTTCAAAAAACCTGTTTCCCGCCAAGGCAGAGACCGTTCCACCCTGCTCAAAAATTTCACCTTTGCTTGTTTCCAGTAAAAAAGGATTCCTCCTGTTCGTAGTCGCAAAAAATAAAAACGGCCGCAGCTCAAACCAGTTATCCGTTCAGCCAACAGGTAACAACGAGCTTTAGTTTCGTCCAATAACTTTCACTCACGATATTTACACGGAAGAAGATGAAACACAAAAGAGTGAGAGAGAGGAAGAGTCTCATCACCCTACAAAAATTGAACATAATCATAAAGATGGCTCGAGGAAGAGAAAAAGACCTAATAAAAATGACGGCAACGGCTCTCGACTCCCATTTGGGAAACATCAGGGTTGTACATTGACACAGGTACCCCGGGATTATTTGATCTGGCTTGCAGGAAAGGAAGTGCTTGCTTCCCAACAGGAACAACCCTCTGATTGAAAACGTATTGGATGATGTGGTCAATAACATCTGGGTGGAACAAAAGCGCCGCCTGTTTGTACGAATGTGATGCAAAGAGTCACCTCCCCAATTGCCACCACAAATGTCTTGAATCTACATGGGAATCTACACGAGAAAAGCTGGTTCAAATGATCTACACACAAGAAGTAACTTTTCACAACGCATGCCGCATTTGAGCATGGATTTGGGTTTACGTTAATCATAAAGACACTATTGAGGCTGCAAAGCGGTATCTTGAAACCTCACTCTCGAATATGTGCTACAAATGCTATAAGCCGCTTACCTCTGTTGGAAATGCCCATCGAAATGGCAAAGCTCATGACGATTGAGAAGGGAGAAGATTCCATAAAAAGTGTTGGCACTCTTTTGAAGGTTAAACCAAGAGCTTATTTGTTTGTAAAGATTCGTTGTCTCTTGGTCACACACATTTCGAAGGTCCTAAAAGACAATGCTAGCGCCTATGGAAATTTCTAGCCTGATTGTTGACGGTTGTTTATAATCCTGATTCAGGAGGCACATCAGACGGAGGATTGTTTTTAAGTCACAGTTTTTCAGCGAGGGAGGGGTGGTGGAGTTTAGAAAACGAAGGGGGCAGAATGATTCGTGGCTGCGATAAGGAATATCCAACAAACCAAGCTTTGTCAGACCATCAAGGAGATTTATGTTGGCTTTTCAAGGAGGCTTCCCATGTGCATCGGCTTGCCAACATTCTGGCGTTGATTATCCAACTAAGCCCTTGATGTGGGCCAGCGCTGTCATTATGGCTATCGAACCGAACCATGTAAAGGAAAACCATGTTAGTCTACAGAACACAAACATGAAATCTAGGTGGACAAATTTAGATGTACGTGGATACCTAGTGCATGCATGGATGATTTGCATCAAGTCAATGGACCAGAAACAGAGGAATATGTTGCAGTTGTAGAACTTGAGGTATGTTGACTTAGGGTTAGGTATTTTTGGTTGTAGCAAAAGTTAGTTGCTAGAAGAATGGAGGATCCCCATACCACTTGTGCTGCGGTGTAGTAGCTGATGGTGCGGCAAAATACGCATTACACAGTTGAAGCTCAATTGCATAAGAAATAGTTTTACTGAACTCCGCGCAATCGTTGTGGTGTTAGCAGAGACTGGTATTCAGCGAACTCTATTGGAACCGAGTTCTGAGTTTGGGCTTGCTGTCTAAAGAAGATGGTATCGTATTCTTTATTCATCCCTGTTTCGCTTTCTCTCAACACTCTGTTTGCATTGCAAAGGAAAGCTCTCTTGCCTTCTTTTGTGCGTCAGATCAGCTGATATATGTGCTCAAAACCTGGTCAGAGCATTGGAACCTGTCCATGATCAAGGATCCATATAATCAGCTCTCCTTTTCCCAGCTTCATCTGCTTTGCAGCAGCGTCTTTGATTCTAGGATCCCATTGTACGCCATTCTCCAATGCCCATTGCATAATCTTCCAGTGACCCTGTTCGGCTGCTGCAATCACTCCCTGCGTTGTGAGTTGGAATCCTACTTCTTTGTGCGCCCACTTCAACACCTGCAAGTGGCCATTCTCTGCTGCAGCATGACACACAGTATCAGGCTGTGCGGGGCATCCATTTTCCCACAACCATTTCAAGACCGTTAGCCTTCCTTTTGCTGCCGCGGCATAAAAGGTCAGCTCGTCCCACTCGAATCCAGCCGCTCTTGCCCACATTTCCGTCGCCTGCCAATAGCCAGCAAACATTCGGCGACCCTTGTTAACGGAGTTATACATTACCGGTTACGTCTTAATAAAATTATCTGCTTTTCCGCCCGCTCTCGCACACACAGCTGCTCCTCCGAGTATAGCTCAACGCTTCTACTCTGTTCCTCCGTCAATAACAACCCAAAAAAAAAAAAAAAAAAAAAATACTGACCTTGCTTTTCTGCACCAATGTACTCGCCAATGAAGCAGCACCAGACGGCTGAGGAAAGCACTCGCGTTGAAAGCTCTGGTATATTTCAACGCAGGAATCACCTTTGTAGTCATTCAGACAGGAATGTGTTTCGGTAGGTGACTCCATGACAATCATCCCGGCCTCAGTGAGCTCGATTTCCGTATCTGCTTTGCTGGCGGCACCAATGGTCTTCTCATTTTCGGGGAGAGCACAAAGGAGCTTGTGTTTCTTACTGCACTGTCGCTTTTTCAAATTTTGATCTCGGCCATGCTCGTTCGTTACTCTTCTTTTCTACCACAAAAAAAAAAAAAAAAAAAGAAAATCTGGTTAAGATATCGTGAAAACTCAAAATAAAATGTAAGTTGTAGTGGTCCTTCCCTCCTTCCCTCCTTCCCCACTTTTTTGTTTTGGTTTTACAACTTTAAAAAACTAGAGGAGGGAAACCATTTGAAGTTTATCTAATACCCTATTGTGAATTGTAGCTGTGTTTGTGAAAAGACAAAAAACAAAAAAACAAACTCACAAACCTTTTTCACTTTAGTGAGATTTATATTTGTAAATTGGTAAATATTAAAAAATTAAGTAATTGCATCATTCCTACCAATAAAAACTTTTCCAAATTTTCCTCCAAGTTCGCAAAAGGAACGGTGTGGCTGTCTGCAGTGCATCACTGTCGAGATGATGGATACCAACAATGCCCGACAACAATGGCGCGAGACTTGGGATGGTGGATGCCAATGTGGATGCCAGCCGCCCTGTCGATTCTTCTTGGCCCGAGGAAGTGGTTCTCATGGGCCAGCAATGGGAACTCCTGAAGGATAGTTGGTATCCTTTGAACGAAACTGCAGAGGAACTGAAATCGAAGATAATTGGTACTTACTCCCTCCGACTTTGAGCTTTCTACAGCAGCTAAGGATATGGTCATTACGATTGAGGATGATGATACACCAGTAACCACACCAGCACCAACTCCGATACAACAACAAGCTCCAGACACAATCCCAATAACCGCTGTGGATGTTGAGGAAGATACCCTTGCTTGCAACAATGCACACCTTGGCAGCGTCCTTTATGTGTACCTTTTCCTCTGAGAAAAATAAAGTTCCTGCCAAGAATTGTGGCTGACGTGGCTGGTGTCACGTGTGCTATGGCCAAAC